>JACCDO011468517.1_pt1 | contig 10037 bp, 7 predicted proteins | sample 7446101 | NCBI WGS metagenome assembly JACCDO01 (sample SAMN15323440, study PRJNA562643) | freshwater metagenome | isolation source: river surface water | place: USA:Blue River Watershed | collected 2017-08-16
AGTTCTCTGGAGGCGTATCCGATAGTGGTGAAGGTCGTTGGACGGTTAATGCTGCTGTGGATTTGGGGGTTCCCGCTCCTGTCATCACCACTGCGCTTTATGAAAGATTTAATTCACGCAATCTGGGTACTTTCGCTGCCAAGATTCTAAATGGTATGAGATATATGTTCGGAGGACATCACGTTCGATGATTAGTTCCGAGACACCTTATAAACTTGCAGAAATTATTAGAGATACTTGGCCTGGTCTTTACAGATTGACTCACATGCATTATAATGAGGAAAAGGATGTAAAAAATGACCGAATACTGGATCGTAACAGAGAATAAAACTGGAAGGGTGATTGCACATTGTGGTGATCTTAATGATGCAATGATGATGGTTTCCTTTGATCCAACAAATCGTTCATACAAAAGAAATCGCATTATTTTGGATCAAGTGATTGATGTAACTTCAACAACTGATAAACAACTACCAGGGCAAGTTGGATTACCAGCAGGAAAGATTGAACAATTGAATTCATATAAAGAGAAACTTCCCGAAGGTGAAGGTATCCCTGTAATAGTATGAATTATCGTAAATATAAAAGGGAGGAAAATATAAAAAAGAAAAAGATGTATCCTCCTGAAGGATATTTAAAAGATCCCTCAGATGCTAAATGTCCTTATTGTGGGGAATATAAAAAATCATGTTCTTATGTAAATAGTTTAAGTCGTGCTTGGGCAAGAGATGCTTGTAAGAAAAAAAATCAAGGAATTTCTAAAAAGGGATAAAGATATTACTTATTATGATGAGTTTCATTACATTTATATTACAATAAAAGAATTAATAAAAGTTATTATAAAATGTGAGAAAAATAAAGGTCAGTATTTTAATATTTTAGATTTTAAAAAATAGATTAATTTTCTTATTATAAATAACTAGAAAGCATTGATTGCTTTCTATTTTTTGTAGCGTATTAAATGTCAACTCCAATTCGGATTCGTAGATCTTCTGAACCAGGAAAAATACCTACTTTAGAACAATTACAGTTAGGTGAATTAGCTGTAAATTATTTTGATGGTAAACTATTCTTAAAACAAGACCAAGGATCTGTAGGTGTAGGATCTAGAATTGTTGAAATAAGTGCTGGAACATATATAGGTAAAACAATATTTGTAACTTCTAATGGTGATGATTCAAATAGTGGATTGAATGATAAGGATGCAAAGGCAACTATTAAATCTGCTGCAATAATTGCAAACCCTGGAGATACTATTAAAGTTTATCCTGGTGTTTATTTGGAAGATAATCCAATTATTTTGGAAAAATCAGTTTCAATTGAAGGTACTGAATTAAGAAACTGTATTATCACTCCAAAAAATTTAGACAGAGATTTGTTTCATGTAAATAATGGATGTCACATTACTGATCTCAGCTTTATTAGTTCTGATGAAATGTCAGATGATTCTTCAATAGTGTCATTTGAACCTTTACTTGGAACAAAATCTGATAGATTTTTTGATGGGGCAAGAATGATAAGAATGAATTTGGATTTTATTGCCGGAGAAACTGTAGGATATGTAACAAATACTAGTCCCCCATTTGCAATACCTAATGCTTTTAATTTTGCTGAGGAAGTAAAAAAAGTTTACAAATCAATAATATTTGATATTACAAGGGGTGGAAATTCTAAAATTATAGATTCTGCTTTATCTCTTTACAATAATCCTTCTGTTACTGGAATTAAAACCGAATTACTTAGTGCTTTAGATTATTCTGCTATTTTATCACAATGTTGCGTTAATAATGTCGATACAATCGGACATACTGGAAATACATATCAAAATCAATTTTATCAAGTAAAAGATTTAAGTATTCAAAATGATAATAGTACAGGTTCAAACAGTAATTTTGGATCCTGTTCTAATGTAATATCAGCAATATATTCTTGTGTTGGAATAGCAAAATCTATCATAGAAAATGGTCCATCAATTGTTGGACCTAGTGCTGGACAAATTACAATTACATATCCAGGAAATTCTGGTATTGGATATACTACTGTTATAGGAATAACTAGTGCTATATATGATCATACAACTGGTAGAATATCTATTACTGCTCCTGGTTGTAATTTAAGAACAGGTGATGTTATTGAAATTAGAGATTTACTATTTGAGTATACTATAAATGGAAATACTTTTACTAAAAAATTTCCTTTTACTGGATATGGTAATCAGTATTATGTTGATAGAGTAAGAATTGATAAAACATTTGATTTAAATATTGGAATTTCAACTATTCCATATAGATATCTTTCTGATGGTTTTATAGTTGATCGTTTTGTTGGTATTACTACTGCATCTTATAATAATTTAACCGGAGATTTGACAATTACTTCTCCAGGTTCATATCTAAAGGTTAATGATTTTATTACATTAAGAGATTTGGAATTTATTTCTTCTGGAAATCAAGTTATTATTCCAAGTAATACAATGAAAAAAATTTTTAAGGTAACTGAAGTAGTAACATATGGAGATACTTTTAAAGTAAATATTGGGATAAGTTCTAATACTCTTGATTATCAAGGTGGTGGTTGTCTTCATCCACCATATTCGAGAGGTGTTGGTCCAATAACTCAAGGACCTTATATAAGAAATTGTACTAATTTCATTCCAAAAAGTATTGGAATGAAAGTAGATGGATATAATGCTGAACCTGGAGATAAAGATGATATTGGTGTGACTGGAAGTATGTCAGTTGATTCTTATACGCAATATAATCAGAATGGTATTGGAGTTTCTATTACAAATGGATCATATGCACAGTTAGTATCTATTTTTACAATATGTAATAATATAGCACATTATACTTCTGGTGGCGGGCAATGTGATATTACAAACTCTAACTGTTCTTTTGGAAATAAAGGACTAGTTTCTATTGGTGTTGGTAATGAAGAAAGTAAATCAATTTACAGAATGACCGGAACTGTAAATGAGCAAGCAAATCAATCTAGTAATATAATTGTAGTATCTGATATTGGTAATAATAGACCATACCCTGGTCAAGTATGCTATTTCGGAAAACTTTACAAATTTATCGATACTATTACTATTCTTGACGGTGGATTTGGATATACTTCTCCACCAAAAGTTACAATTGATGCACCAACTGGTCCTAATGGTATAACCGCTCAGGCTACAGCAGTACTTGATAATTTTGGTAGAGTATCTGAAATTAATATTATAAATACTGGAACTCAATATGAGAATATTCCAAATGTAATTATATCTCCACCACCAGGACCTGGAATAGCTGCTTCTGCTTTTGTGTCTAAAACTCAACCAATATATTATAATATTGATACTTCTACTTTACCAACTGCTGGAGTATCTACTGTTACTTTATTGGAGACCCTAAATAATACAGTTAGTGTGGGAACAACTGTTTATTTTTCCAGAAAAAGTTTACAGGTTTCTACAACAATTTCATTTGAATATGTTGGTTCTGGCACAAATATTAATCTTGCAAAACCTGCTCTTGGTGGAGTTACTATACAAGAAAATGAAATAACATATGAGGATGGTGGATTAGTAGTTTACACTAGTACAGATCAATCAGGTAATTTTAGAATTGGTGATGGTGTTGTTATAAATCAAGCAACAGGGGAAATAGGCGGAAGGGACTTCACTAAATCATTATTCACAACTATTACACCTTTTGTTTTAGCATTATCATAATAGGAGAATAATTAAAAATGGCAATTGCCGGCGCTGCTGTAAATAGTTTTAAAACTTATACTACTGTTGTTAGTAATACTGAGACTGAAGTATACCGATCACCAATTGGATTTTCTGCAGTTGTTTTGTTGACACAATGTACTAATATTGGATCTGATACTCAATTTGTTAATTTTTATTATAATAGATTTGAACCTGGCATTGGAACTATAACTACAGAGTTAGTAAAAAATTATCCAATTCCAACAAATGATAGTTCAAGTCTTATAAATGGTAAGTTAGTTTTGCAACCAGATGATTATATTACAATAAGTGGCACTACTTCTACTGATTTAAAATTTTTGTTAAGCGTAGTTGAAACATCAATTTAACGAGTAACTAAAAATGCCAGAATATATAAGTGAAAGGAAAAGAAGATTAAGTATAGGTATACCTCAGTTTACCGAAAATAATCTGGTTCTTGATGTAACTGGAAACGCTTATCTATCTGGTAATTTAGGAATTGGCAGTACAAATCCATCTTCTAGATTAAGCTTTGGAGATAATTCTTTTGATACAATTCCTTCAAAAACATCTTTAAAATTATATGATTCTGGTGATTTATCAACATATGGATTTGGAGTTAATGATGATAGTGATTATGGTGGAAATTTATCAAAAAATCTTGATATTGTAATTAATGATGAAAACGCTGGAAAAATAAGATTTTTTGTTGGCAATTCAGGAGAACATTACTCTGTTAGAAAAAAATTATCTATAGGAACTGATACATTTTATGTTAGTAATGTTTCTTTTCTATTTGATAAACCTAATTTAGAAGGAACTCCAAATCAATTATTTGAAGTAAATAGTGGAGCATATTTTTCTGGTTCTTTAGGTGTTGGTGTAACTAATAGTTCGGAAAAACTCTCTGTTGATGGTAATATTTTAATATCGAATACAGTATTACAAGGTTCTATTATTTCATACAGTCAGGATTTATCTGATATAAGCATACACTCGGATTTATCATCTTTAAGTTATCGTTTTATTGAATATAATATACAGGCAACTCAGGGAAATAATTTTCAATTTACTAAAATATTAGCTCTTCATGATGGGAATGATGTATATACTACTGAGTATGGAAACGTGTACAATAATTTTTCTTTAGGTGAATATGATATTATAATAATTGAAAATGTTTTGCATTTAATCGTCACACCATCAACTGATTTAAATACAAAATATGCAATTAATTTTATTGCCACTAAAATATAATAATAAATAATATTTAAAAGTGTATTTTATTTGTGGCAAAGCAAAATTTTAGACTTAAAACTGGTTTAGAAGTCGGAATTGGCGCGACAATTTTGTTTGTCGATAATAATGGTAATATTGGTATTTCGAGTACGAATCCAAAAACTAAATTATCAATAGAAGGAAGTTCTTATATATCTGAAAATTTAGGAATAGGAGATACTAATCCACAGTATAAATTATCTTTTGGTAATAATTCTTTGGGAATTTTGCCAAATGATATATCTTTAAGTCTTTATAACTATTCTAATGATAATTTTGGAATCGGTATTAATACTGATTCTGTCTCAAATTCTAAAAAATATTTTGATATAACTTCAAAATCTGAAACAGGTTATTTAAGAGTATTTACTGGATTAAATACTCAAGGTGGGTTTTCAACTGAAAGATTAAGAATAACACCTGATGGTTATGTTTCTGTAGGAACAACGGAAACATTTGGAAAAGTTACCATAGATGGAAAATTAAGTTTTATTGATAATATTATATTAGGTGGTAGTACTACTGATGCTAGTAATCTTGCACTTCCCTTGGGGTCAGTTGGATTAGATATCCCAATTGAACTAGGGTTACGTAATGTTATTATAGTACCTGGTGCTGGTGCTAGTGTTACTTCTGGAAGTGATAATATATTTATTGGTTTTGATGCTGGATTAAACAATGATTTTGGATATAATAATATTTTTATTGGTAAAAAATCTGGATCATATAATACTTCAGGATATTCTAATTTATTTTTAGGAAATAGTGTAGGTATATCAACTACATCATCTTATAGAATTATTTTAGGACAAGGTAATATTAAACCTCCAATACCTGTCCCTGGATTTATTGATAGAATATTTCTAACTAATCCTGGTGCTGGATATACTGAAGGTGATGTTGGAATTACTTCAGTAACTTTCGATAATAGTGGAACTGGTGGTTTTGGTGCTTCTGCTCAAGTTGGTATTGATATCCCTACTGGAACTATTTCTTTTATTGATCTGATAGATCAGGGATCTGACTATACAATTCCACCTACACTAACAATTACTCCACCAATTGGTAGTGGAGTTGCTGCAGCAGCAACCGCAACAATTTCTACTTTACTTACTAATAATGATTATTATGTCTTTGATTCTCCATATCCCAATAAAGATAAGCAATTAGCAATTGGTATTAATACAAATAATGTAAATGAGTATTGGATTTTTGGAGATGATAACTTTAATGTTGGTATAGGATCAACACAACCACAAGAAAAACTTTCTGTTGCTGGTAATGCATATATTAGTGGGATTTTAACTGCCCAACAAATATCTGGAGATAAAATTGTTGTTGGATTGACAACTTTATCTAACGATTATATTGAAGCTAAAAGTCTAAAAATAACTGGAGTATCTACATTAGGAACTTTAGATGTTCAAAATGATTTAACAGTATATGGTAATTTAACAGTACAAGGTGATCAAATAATTGCAAATACTGTTGAAGTAAGAGTAGAAGATAAAAATATAGTATTAGGATATACTACGGCAACTCAGCCAAATGACATTACTGCTTCTGGTGGTGGAATTGCAATAGCAAGTACGGAAGGTACACCTTTAGTATCTTTTGCCGGTATTTCTACTTTACCAGATACTTACAAGCAAATTTTATGGTCTAATGGTACTACAGATGCTTGGCTATTTAATTATGCTGTAGGTATTGGAACGACTCAGATTCCTGCAGGAGTTGAATTTGCAGTTGGAAATGTTAATATTGGTGGTACTGGTATTGTTACGGCAAATATTTATTATGGGCAGGGAGGTGCATTAACTTTAGGAACTCCAAGTGATGGAAATCTCGTTACTCCAGGGGCATTGAATACTTTTACTAGTCAGACTAGTATTGTAAATAGTATTGATGACCTAAATGAGTTGTCATTTAATATTATAAAAAATACAGCAGTAACAGATGTTAATTTTAGTAGTTCTCCTCTTGCTGGAGGAAGTCCTTTAAATGTTACTCTAGGAGTAACTTATTCGGGTAATCCAAATAGATATGATGTTGATTGGGGTGATGGTACAACTACATTAAATGCCACATCTCCAACAATTCCTCATACATATACACAACCAAATGGTGGATTATTTACTGTCATTGTAACTGCTAAGAATAATAGTGGTATAGGTGCTGGAAGTAGTTATACCACAACTAAAGTGAATTATATTACTGTATATACTCCTAATCCTGTTGTTAGTTTTGATTTATATAGAGTTCTTAATGGTGGAACTGCTTTATCTGCAGGTACTAATAATTTTTATGTAGTTGAAGGTCAATCTCTTTATTTGGATAATAATACTACAAATACGTCAGATGCTGCCGGTGTTAATTATACTGTAAATTGGGGTGATGGATCTACAAATAATCAAATTTTGAGTGATAATGTCGGTGGTGGTGCTAGTGCAACAGCTCCTAGACTTCAACATACTTGGGGATCAGGGACAAATAGTGGAACTGGATTTAAAACAATAACTTTAACATTAAATAATCATTTAACTGCAGATCCTGCCATTATACCAACATCTAATTCTGCTTCTCTTAAAGTTTATGCTTCTGCTCCAACTGCACCGAATGGTTTAAGTTCTAAAACATTATCAAATGTAACAAGTGTTGGAACAAGTCCACTTCTTGCGAGTGGATTTACTGATAATACTGGAGGAACTACATTATCTGCTGGTAATTCTGTTAATAGAGTTACTAGTGGTACTGCTGAGGCAACAGCAATTTCTTCTTTTGCTTATGATGGTAGTAATGGAACATTGACTGCTATTGTAAATAGTTCTCCTGATGGATCAAGAGTACTGACTAGTTCTGATGATTCTGGAACATATTCAAGTTTAGTTATTACTGCTGAAAGTGATTATCAATTATTAGATGCGTCTGGCAATACTACAACTTTTGCTTTGAGTACTTATTATCCAGGACTTTATAGTGGATTTAAGGCAAAAGTATCAAAATTAGTAAGTGCTTTAAATGTTGGTGTAAATAGTATGAGACTTTCTCATAGCACTACGGGAAGTACAAATGCAGTTCAATTTGTGAAGGATAATTTAACAGCAGTTCCAACTGTTGGTATTCAAACTGCGTCCATTACTGAAAATGTTGCTGGAACATATCGTTATATTTCTGGTATTCCTTATTATAATACTGGTTCTCCAAGTCTTACTTTATCAACTGTCAACATTAATGATCTTGTTGGGCAATGTTATACAAATCAAACTAATATAGTTGATGTTGCTAATGCAGCATCTGCTTTAGAAGGGAGTGGAAATGTTATTGTTGATACTAGTTATACATATTCAAACATTAATAACGTTTCTTCATCCATGTTGAATGGTGGAATTCCTATTGTTAATGTAGGAACTGCTACTTCATATAGAATTGCAAATCTTACAATTCCAATTACACCAACTAGTGTTAGATCTGTTCGAAGAGTAAGGGTTAGAGCAACAAATGTAAATGGAACAAGTGCTTATACAAGTGATATAGTAAAAAATATTCAGGTTCATACTGCAGCACAGAGTGGCATTTCTGAAATTTCAATATCAGTTTCTCCTACTTTAGGTCAAACTTATACTGATAATGGAGTAAGAATTTCTAATTTCAAGTCTAATACTACTGATACTCCAGCATATAATAATTTAACTAATTTTTATACAAATAGTCCATATACTGAAAGTTCTGACCCAGGTGTAAGTGGTACAAAGGAAGCAACTGTAAGAATGGGTATAATTAAATATGATGTAACTGATTATTCTACATATTTACCTGCTGGTCCAAATAGGAGTGGCGATACTGGTACTCAATATTTTACATTTGCTTTTAGAAGAAGTGCTGTTTCTAGTTTTAATATAAATATTACTTCTTCAGGTGTATCTGGTGTTTGGATTGCTGCTCCTAAAACTAATATAGATAGTACTAGTGGATTGAATGGTTGGTTAAGATGTGATACTGCATATAATGGAAGTGGTATACCTGGATCTAATACTGGTAATGGTGGTAATGGTAGTGATGGGTGTGCTTCTAATACTGGAACAAGAATAATACCTAATACATCATTATCTGGTTCTTATAGCATGACTTTAGGTACAGAAAGTTTAACCAACTCTACAGGTAATGTTGCTTTGGTGAGAATCGCATTAACAACTGGTCAAACTATAACAAGTCTTAGTATAACATAAGAGGACTTTATAAAATAAGATGGCTATCTCAACAGAACAAAAAGTAGATTATCTTTGGAAAAAGATTGGTTTTGGTAAAGCAAAAACCGGAGTTTCAACTCTTAAAGATGCAAGTAATGAAGCAATACCAAGTCCACTACTTTTACGTGGAGATAATGTTTGGTCTCAGTCAAGTCTTATTCCAACCATTATACCTGCAAGTAGTTCTGATATAGTAACAGTATATCCTACTACAACTCCAGTAGAATGTGTTGAAGACTTCACTTCTTCTGCTAGACGAACTTGGAAAACTAATTTAACTGATTGGATACCCTCTGAATTTGGTTCTACTTATTTTGTAAAAGTTTATTCTCATACTAGTGGAAGTCCTAATACTGCAGCTTCTAGTGGTACTCAATTATTTGCCGCTGGTTCTAATAATGATGATGAATGGTTTTTTGATTATTCATCTGGAACTCTTAACTTTATTGGAACCAATCTTCCATCTAGTGTAACCGCTGGTAAAAGTATATACATTAGTGGTGCCAGGTATATTGGCACTAAAGGTGTAGCATTTATTGGTGCTTCTGCTAGTTTTAGTACGTTATATATTTCTGGTATTTCCACATTTGTTGGTCCTGTAGGACTTGGTTCTTCTGTATACGATGTTTATAGTAGGGTAGGTGTTGCTGGATCAATTCTTGTTTCTACTGGTGCTGGTATTTCTTGGACTGAACCTTATGCTGCTGGTCTTCAAGGACTTCAAGGTACTCAAGGACTTCAGGGTACTCAAGGAAGGCAAGGACTTCAGGGTAATCAGGGTACTCAAGGAC
>JACCDO011540605.1_pt1 | contig 10037 bp, 8 predicted proteins | sample 7446101 | NCBI WGS metagenome assembly JACCDO01 (sample SAMN15323440, study PRJNA562643) | freshwater metagenome | isolation source: river surface water | place: USA:Blue River Watershed | collected 2017-08-16
ACAGAATCAGGAATATTATCAATATTTGTAAGTTTACAATTAAAACAATTTAAATAGGTAATATTTTCAGGTAAATTGTTTAAAGATACTATCTGATTAAGTCCACAAGATAAAAATCTTAATGTTTGAGGTAAATTATCCAAACTAGTAATTAAATTATTATAACATGTTAATTCTATTAAATCTTTAGGCAAACAATCTAAACTTTTAATTTTGTTTTGATGACAATCTAATTTAATTAAAGAATCAGGTAATAAATCTAGTGATTCAATCATATTAATTCCACAAAATAATTTTGTTAAATTATTTGGTAAGTTATCTAAATTTTTTATTTTATTTTTATTACAATATAATTTTTCTAGTCCATCTGGTAGATTATCTAAAGATTCTATTAAATTTTGTTCACATGATAATGAAATTAATGTGTGGGGAATATTTATTATTGTAGTTATAAAATTTACAGAACAATCTAATTTAATTAAATTACTAAATTGACTTAAATCTAATATACCCCGAATGACCTTCCCAGTTATATTTAATGATTCAATATTATTAGGATATCCTGATAATATTTTAATTGTATTTTCATCCATTAGTTATTTTAATAATATTTCTATTTATATTATATAAAATTCATCTTTTTTATTAGATATTCTCAACATCTTGCTAATTATGAATATCATTGAAATTATCTATGGATACATCTTTATAAAATTAAGGATTTAATAGAGCATCAAAATCAAAAACTTCTTGTTCCATATCTTCATTATTTTGGATAACTCCATTTTCCCTATCAACATTTTCAAAATGATTCCCAACAAATTCCCTCATTTCATCAAGATATATTTGTCTTTCTATTTGTTCTTGAGTGGGTGGTCCATTAGTAAGTCGGACAAATGGTAACTCGTCTTCTGCGAAATATGTTCGATAATTCCTACAATATAATCTTCCGTCATATAATACGGGTTGTTCATTATTATAAGAATTCATTTGATCCAATTTAACAATATCACTTATAATCGTTGCATCTAGTAAATTTAGTACATTGGATTTTTCTAAACAATATATTAATCCCAAAGAGGAAAAATCTTTTACAACTTCGGGTAATGTATTATTAAATTCTGCATCATTTACATAAGCGCCATAACATAACAAAAGTGCTTTTATTTCATCTCGACCCTTGATTTTGCTACAAGACCTAAATATACTTGTTCCATTAACAAGCGAATTAGGATTTGCACCTCTTTCAAGTAAACATCGTACAATTGGAATATTTCCATGTCTTACAGCCTCACGTAGAGGGGTACATCCTTCATTATTTGGTTTGTCAAAATCATCTCTATATTTACTTTTCGAAATCATATTGAATATTTGTACATTACGTTCCGATGGTACAACAACATCAATACCATTTTGTATCTGGATATTAACCCCAGAACGTGAAAGAATATGATAAGGATTTTCACCCCTATAAAATGAATAATTTGTTTTATTTATAGTATAATCTATCAAATTAATATTTAAAGATTTAATTGCATCTTCGGTATTAATTCCAGAAATATCAATATTAATGCGATATTCCATTAACAATTCAACAATTCTGTCAACAACTATTTCCATGTCATCGCGAGTATTTTTACAATTAGCAACAAATGAACCTAGTGCAGTTATACAAGTAAAATTATTAATGAGTCTTAGATTTGGATTAGCTCCATGTCTTAATAGACACTCTATAATATCAATACGACCTTTTTTAATAGCCATATAAAGTATTGATTTAACTCCAAATACATTTGACACACAATAATTTGGACTAGCCCCTTCTCTTAGTAGCAACTCAATTTTTTCAACAGAACCATTTTCCGAATAAAGAGCATCTTCTAGTAGTGAATCTAAAATATTTATCTTAAAGCTATATTTTTCTAATAAGCTAGACAATTGATGTAGAGTAAATGTAGATTCATTTTGAATAAGCCGTTTCAATTTCTTATTTAAACAAGTTCTACATTCGCATGTAAAATTATAATTAATCGAATCAGCATTATATACTCCACAATTTACTATCTGTGGTATAATTTTAAGACCCTCCATAATATTAATATTAGCTAAATGTGTTACTATTAATATTTAATCTATAATTAACATTAATTAATCCGACCAGTTAACTAAAAATTCAATTTTTTTATATATAAAAAATCAATTATATTTCAATTATCTTCATCATCCATATCATCCATATCATCATCCATATCATCATCATAATAATCATCATTATAATTATCAAAATTAGGGTCCATTAGAGCATCAAAATCAAAAACTTGTTGGGTTCCGTTATTAGCAATTATACCGTTTTTCCTATCTACATTTTGAAAATGATTTCTAACAAATAATCTGACATTATTTTGATATACTTGTCTATCAATTTCTTCTTGAGAAGGTGGTCCATTAGTAAGTCGAAGTAATGGTAGTTCATCTTCTTTAAAATATGGTTTACAATTTCTACAGTAAAATCTTCCATCATTGTATAAAACTGGTTGTTCTGTATTATATGAATTTAATCTATTCAATTCAACAATATCAATTATTATCGAAGCATCTAATAAACTTAATTGTCCAGTTTGTTCTAAACAATATAATAGAGATACCGAGGAAAAATCTCTAACTTCTTCGGGTAATGTATTATTATATTCTGCATCATGTACATTAGCTCCATAAAGTAATAAAAGGGCTTTAATTTCAGATTGACCCTTTATTTCACTACAATCTTTAAATATACTAAAACCATTAAGTGAATCAATTGAGTTTGGATTAGCACCTTTTTCAAGTAAACATCTTACAATTTCAGTATTACCATGAATAACAGCATAATGTAAAGGAGTAATACTGATATGTTCACTTTCTGGTATATCAAAGTATTCTCTATACTTACTATCAAATAACATATTAAATATCAACGCGTTATTTGGTGATTCTACAGTAATATTAATCCCATTTTCTTTTCGAATACTAACTCCACTTTTAGCAATAGTATGAAATGGACGTACTCCTAATTCAATTGGTGAATTACGTGTTTTATTTAAAATATAACTAATTAAATTAATATTTTGTGAACGAATTGCAACACTAATATTAATTCCAGATTCATCAATATTTAAACCATAATTAAGTAACAAATCAATAACAATTGCAATACGTGATTCTCTATCAATATTATCTCTTATAATATAATAGCGATCTTCATAATTACATATTGCATGAAGATTACTAGGTATTCTTACACCATAATTATTTATATTTGAATTTGTACCAATTTTATTTAAATTTGGATTTGCACCATGTTTTAATAAACATTCAATAATTGGAATATAACCATTTTCAATTGCGGTATAAAGAATTGTTTCCTTATCATTTGAACCACTTTGTAAATCAACATAATTTGGATTTGCTCCTTCTTCTAGTAACAAATTCATTTTTTCAACAGAATTGTAATGTGAATATAAAGCAGCAATAAGAACCAAATTTAAGCTATTTTGGTCAAATTTATATTTACCCAATAAACTAGATACATAATTAATATGTCCATTTGTTATATTATTTTTTAATATCTTATTTAAACAAGTTTTACATTCACATGCACGATTATATTCATTACTATAATTATTATATTTACCACAATTCTCTATTTGCGGGATAATTTTATTATATTCCATTTTACTTAAATTATAAAGTATTAAGTTATTAATATTATATATAATATTTAATATTATATACTACTAGATATCTAAATATTCAATTTTTTTATATTTTTTTATAAATAAAAATTGAAATATCTAGTATCTTAAAAAAGATTAATCCAAAATTAATTAACAAATAATAATATTAAGAGCAATAACTGGAATATATATAAAATGGAATTTAATTTATATGTAACAGGTGTACTCCAAACCAGGTCCTATATGGAATATTGGAATCGAGTATTTATTCACAAGATATTAGAAAAAATACCTAATAATTTTACTAAAATTCATCTAGACTATTATGACCCAATTAATATAATAACTAATACAGAAGAAGAACAAATACATAAAACACAATATTTTGAGTTAGCGAATGTGTTGTTGTTGCGAGACAATAATAATTTTCCTCGAGTTACCCATACTCAAATATTTAATGAAAAGTTTCCAATGCCATTTGTACCAACTAATCCGAATTATTTGATAGTAGATATCGCACATATTTTCGGATATGTAAATAATATAAATAGATTAAATATTAAAAATCTTCCAGCACATTATACTTTTTACTGGGAAAACAAAGGAATATATGATTATAATGTTTTGTACATTGGTTATTTGGGAGAAGATCAACATGTTGAAGGCTTTTATAATCGCGCAATGGTTGATACTAATTTTTTAGAATTTACTCCAGATTATCGAATAATAACTTGGATTGATAAAATAAAAATGTTGGGTTATGATTTAAAGGGTTCAATTGAGGTAAATATTTATCAAGATTTTCCAACCGATATAATTTCAGTACCATGTCAACAAATATATAAAATATTAAGAAAAAAATATACTGATAAGTGGATTGATGAAAAAAGAACTAATGCATTAAAAATATTTGATTACTTTGAAAATGTACTTTTTAATAAAAATAATGATTCAACTCAAAGTATTGATTTAGCTAAAGATATTACTATTCAAGTAACTCAAATGATTTTAGAATCAAAAAAAGATATTGAATTTATAGTTAATAGTATTGTTGAAACATTTGAAGAGAGTATATTAGCTATCAAACCTCAAATTAATATTTAATTATTTAATGCACATAACTTTCACCAATACATAGGGTTTCATCAATATTCTCAATTTTCTTTATATCTGCAATAAAATTATTTATTCCAGTTACTTCTTCAAACACAAAATCATCTGAAAAACTTCCAATAATATTACAAACAGGTTCTAAAGTATTTACAATCCATAAACTCGAATATTTATATTTGGTTTCATTTGAATCTTTCCAACATCTAAAACAAATCATAAAGTATTTTCTGTAATCATCTAAATTACGAACAAATCCCTTTAATAAGTTTTTAGCTGAAAATTCAGGTGCTCCATCTTTATCTTCATTATATTTATATTCCACTTTATAAAATCTATATGGACTAGCTTTAAGATGTGTTTCAAATTCATCATAAAGTCCATTAAAAAATGCTCTCTTTAATTCTTCCATATTTCCAATAGTTTCAAACTTTTTTACAGGTTCTTCAAATACTTCTTCTTGTTCATCATCTTCTTTAGTTTCTTCTTTTTGTTTAGGTTTAGGTTTAGATTCTTGTTTTACCTGTTCTACCTTAGGTTTTTCTTCTTTAGGTTGAGGAGCTGGTTTATTCGCCTTAACTGCTTCTTTTAATCTTGTATTTTCTTCAGTCAAAATTCTAATATGTTCCTCTTCTGACACACCTTCAGGAATAATAGAACGAGTAAATTCAATTTTTCTTGACAACAGACTAAAAAGAATAGAATCATTTTGTTTTTGAATAGATTGTAACTTTGTAGACATAATAAATAGAATTAATTTTTTATATAGTTTAATCTTTATTTAATTTATTTATTTTTTTTATAATATAAATAATATAAATAATGGAAATAGGACATTTTTTAGCATATTTTTGTGTTATACTAATTTTAATATTATGTTTAATTTCTTTGCTAAGTGGTTCTAAAGGCACAGCTAATAATTTTTTTATAATAGATGTTTTAACAGCATTAGGAGGGGGATTAATGGCAATTTGTACAGCATTATTAGGTAAATAAAAATATTTTTATAAATAAATATTAATGCTTGTAAATACATCTTTATTAAAATTAAGAAAATCAAGTAAATCCGCATACATAATTACGCCTTTAGATTTCATATCTTGCATAGCTATTTCTGTAGTTTTAGAATCTACACCACGAACACAAGATAAAATTAAATGAACAGAATAACCTAAATTTATAGCATCTTTAGCAGTATTATAAACACAATAATCAGTAGCTAAACCTACCAAAATGATATCTGTAATTTTTTTATTTGTTAACCATTTATTAAGTCCAGTATTTTCATATTGATTACCAAACTCGTCTCCAAAAGCACTATAACTTTCTACTTTATGTTTAGTTCCTTTTTGTATAATTTTATCATTGTAAAAAACAAATAAATCTTTATGAAAATTAGCTCCTAATGTATTTTCAACACAATGGATAGGCCATAACATTTGGTCAACAGTAATTTTATTATTATTTTCCATTTCCAAATCTAGAGTAATTTTAGTAAATGGTTGTTTTTCATAAGTTGAAGCAAAAGACATATGAGATGCTGGATGATAATCTTGTGAAATAAATGTTTTAATTCCTTGTCTTAAACACAAATATCTTAATTTATTTATTTGAGGAAAAATTTTATTAGCATCAAATACTGCTAAACTACCTCCTTCACAAAAATCATTTTGAGGGTCAATAATACCTAACACAAACTTTCTTTTAGGTCTTCGAGTAAAAATATTTTTTAAAAATGATTTTTCTTGTACATAATTTTTAGAACTTGTTTGTTCTTCAATAGCAACCTTATTTCCCATAATATTATTTTAATAAGTAATTATAATTTTATAATAAGTTATATCTATAAGAATTTTAATAATTTAATTTTCAATTTTTATAAAAAGTTTCAAATTATTAAGTTTGAGGCATGTTCTGAATAATACCAAAATCATTACTATTTTCATAATAATTAGGATTTTCACGATTATCAATTCTAAGAGGATTATCCATTACTGTATGAATTGAAATATTAGAATTATCAAATGCAGGCAAACAGGCAATCACATAATTATTTGAATTTGGTCTAAAGTAATACCAATTTACAAATCCACCTCCATTAACATATAAATTAATAATTTGACCAACTTGAACTTGATTAATTTCGTTTTGACTTGTAGAAATAGACCTCCAAGTTCTCAAGTTATTATAAGGATATGTTTGGTAAATATTAAAGGCATTGAACATGATATTCTTAAAATCATCGGATCTTACATCCATATTGGGTCCAATTCTATTTTTTAATTCATTCAGCCTATCTAAATTTTCTTGTTCTAAGAGGTCTCTTTCAGGATTTCTCTGAGCTAACCAAGGTACAGGTACATCCATTTGTAAATAGTATTAGTTATATTAGTTTTTTATTAAATGTGTTATTTTAGATTATTTTAGATTATTTTATCAACTTTTTCATAAAAATTGAAATATATTAATTTACTAGTATTTATTAGATATAATAACTAAAAAAATATTAATTTTATTATTCAAATGGACAGCTCATATATTATTAGTGATAGAGATATAAGTAATACAATAATAGATGAATTTATAGAAATGATAGAGGATTCGACACAAATAAATAGTAAAAATAATACTAATACAAATACAAATACAAATACAAATATTCAAATACCAAAAATACTTAAAAATAATATTACAACAAATTCGTGTGTTTATTCATTAGGATATTCAGAAGAAACTATAAATGCATTTAAAGAAAATAATTTACCAAAAGGTTCAAATATATATAAAGCATTAAAAGAATTAGGAAAACATACACATAGTTCAAAATATGACCAAGTAATATTAGAAATATTTAAATCCTGTAAAAGTGAAAATGATAAAGACGAAGACATGTTTCAAACATTAACATATGCAATAAATTTAAAATTAGAAAAAGTAGCATTATGGGTTTTAGAATATCCTGAGATGATAAGAAGTAAAATAAACAATTTAGATTCGAATGGTAACACAGTATTAATATCAGCGATATGTTTTAAATTAGAAAATGTGATAAAAAAAATATTGGAATTTGATATTTTAGATATAAACAGATTAAATAAAAAATTTAAAACAGCTTTGGATTATTGCGCAATACATAATTTAAAAGAAATTGCAGAAATGATTATAAATACTGGAAAAGTATCAGATATAGTTCATTTTTGTTATGATCCAAATAATAATATAGATACTTCAAATAATTTATCACATAAACCAAATACAATAATGAGATTTACAAATGCAAAAATGTTAGATATTGTAGATAAATTAATCGAGATACCAATTGAATCAAGTATAAGTGAAAATGTTTTGATAAATGAATTATTATATGCATGTAATGAAAAATATGAACAAGTAGTTGGGAAAATGTTAACATATTATCCAATTGAATCATGGACATTAAATTACGATGAAGATTTTAACACAATTTTTATGCATTGTTGTATTAATAAATGGTATGATGCAGCATTATTTATTTTAGACCATGAAATTGAACCCGAATTACATTATAAAAATAAATTTGGAAAAAGTTCATTACAATTAATTTGTGAATCATATGATATTGATTTAATAACAGCAGGTTTTAATTCATTAAATAAAGATTATTTAGTTAGTAGTAATGAATTAATTAGAAATTATGATAAATGTATTGAATTACTTAAAAAAAAGAAAAATAAAAATATAATAAGTTTTATTTCACAATATGATATTGGAGTTAAAGAAAAAATTAAAATTAAAGAATTAAGAGAAAAAATATTAGATGAACAAAATATTAAAGATATTCTTTCAATTGATATGTCAAAATCAAAAAAAACTAAAAAGAAAAATAAATCAAAAAATAATAAAAATTTATCAAAATCTTTAATAAAAGATAAAAACGAAAATATAGATAAATTTGAATTTACAAATGAAGAAAATGAAGAAAATGAAGAAAATGAAGAATTTAAAGAATTTGAAGAAGTTGAAGAAAGTAAAATAGAAACAGATAAAGAAGATATAGGAATAAAATTAGATTTAGGTAATAAAAAGTTATTATTAAATATAAAGAGAGACGAAAAATACACTAAACAAATTGATAAAATAGAAAAATTAAAATCACTAGAAAATAAATATTTTACAATAGATATATCGAGAGATGACCCGGAATATCAAAATGAATTATCAAATTATATATTATCAAGTTTAGGAATATATTAAAATTATAAGTATAAAAAATTTTTTATAGAAAATTAAAAATTTTATCAATCAAATATATAATGAATATAAATTGGAATCTTTTGAATATAAATAAAATAAATTTGAAATCAAAAAAAATACTTTTTTTAGGTTACGGTGCAGTAGCAAAATGTGTTTTAAATTATTTCAATTATTATTTTGAGTTTGACTTAACAAAAGTATATATTATAGATAAATATGAAAAAGCATTTTATGGACCAGAACAAGACAAAGTACCAAAATCAAATAAAATAGTAGCAAAAGTTCAATGTGAAAATTTTGATGATTACATAGTTGATAAAATTAAATTAAGAAAGCATGATTTAATAATTGATTTAACTTTTGATACCAATACATATTATTTTGTTAAAAGATGTGTAGATTTAGATATAAATTATATGAACACAAGTATAGAAGATGGAAATGATGAATTAGCTGGTTCATCAATTGCTTATCAACATTTTCATATGCGTGAAATATATAATCAAGCAAAATCAAAAAAGAAAGTAGGATGTAATATTTTATTAGAATTTGGTCAAAATCCTGGGTTAATTCAACATTATGTAATATTTGCATTAAATGAGTTAAATAAAAAGAAACATCCAAATGCTAAAGATATTTGGGAGCTTTCTAAATTAAAACACGTGATAAATGATTATATGATAGGAACAATATTATTTTCGGAAATAGATTATATGTATAAAACAAAAGATATTTATGATACATCATCAGATATTTTATATAATACATGGAGTGCAGCAGGTATGTTAAGTGAAGGACTAGATGCTACTGAATTAACATATAGTAGAAAAAACAAATATTACAAACCTCAAATACCAAATAAAATGGTAAATAGAGAAAAAATATCTTTGTTAGAAAATTTAACAGCTAAATCAAAATTACCATATAATGTATTATTTTTAAATGATATAGGATTAAATAGTAATTTAAATTCAATTTGTC
>JACCDO010090882.1_pt1 | contig 10036 bp, 7 predicted proteins | sample 7446101 | NCBI WGS metagenome assembly JACCDO01 (sample SAMN15323440, study PRJNA562643) | freshwater metagenome | isolation source: river surface water | place: USA:Blue River Watershed | collected 2017-08-16
AAGAGCGAGCCGACCGCCTCGAGCTCGAGCACCGCCTCGCCGCGCCGGCCGGGCTTGTGCACCCAGTCGAGCGACGAGCCGCCGCGCGGTTCGACGCGCTCGCGCAGGACGAGCCGGCCGCGGGTCACCGCGCGCTCGGCGGCGGCGAGGTCGGCCTTGAGGTCCACCTGCTTCGTCGTCTCCGGCTTCGTCTCGATCCGCGGGTGGGTCTTCAGGTCGAACCAGAGCCCGTAGGTCGCCAGCCAGGACTTGGCGTTGCGGACCTCGACCGTCACGAGCGTCTCATGCCCCGCCCGCCAGGGCCCGCCCGGGCGCACCCGCCAGCTCACACCCATGAAGTTGAACCACGAGAGCAGGCCGCTGAGCAGCAGGCAGGCGAGCAGGAGCGAGAGCGTGATGAAGAGGATGTTGCTCGCCGTGTTGTACGCCGCCGTGCCGATGCCCATCGCCAGCGCCATCAGGAAGATGCCCGGGAGCGTCGCCCCGATGCGGTGGCGCTTCGGCGGGAAGATGAGCGACCAGACGAGCGTGCGCCACGAGAAGACCCGCCGCGCCCGGTCGGAGGCGCCCGGGCCCTGCCAGTCGAGGCTCGGGGGGCTCATGACGGCTGCAGGCTGCATCGTTCGCCTCGACAGGGGCCAAGGAACAGGGACCAGGGGTCAAGTCGGACAACACCGCGCCAACGCCGTCGCGCGGACCGTGAACCACGATTTTACGGGGGACTCATCCTGACACCTGTGCCCTGTCCCCTGTGACTTTCACCCCGCCCGTCATTCCGGCACCGCGATCGCCGCCACGATGCGGCGCAGGGCGGCGAGGACGGCGCGGCGCTCCTCGAGGGTGTCGGCGCTCTGGCGGACGAGGCCGAGGCGGTGGGAGAAGACGGGGCCGACGAGCTCCTGCACGTCGGCCGGGATGACGAAGTCGCGGCCGAGCAGGAGCGCGCGGGCCTGGGCCGCGGTGCGCAGGGCGAGGCCGCCGCGCACGCTGACGCCGGAGCGGAACTCGGAGTCGGTGCGCGTGGCGGTGACGATGCGCAGGACGTAGTCGAGCACGCTGTCCTCGACGAAGACCTTGGCCGCGAGCGCCTGGAGCTTGAGCACGTCGGTGCGGGCGATGACGGGGTTGAGCGCGATTGCGTCGTAGCCGGCGCGGGTCGAGCGCAGGATCTCCAGCTCGTCGCCCGGCTGCGGGTAGCCCATGTGGAGGCGCATGAGGAAGCGGTCCATCTGGCTCTCCGGGAGCGGGAACGTGCCCTCGTAGTCCACCGGGTTCTGCGTCGCGAGGACGAGGAAGGGCGTGCCGACCGCGTGCGCGGCGCCGTCCACCGTGACCTTGCCGCGGTCCATCACCTCGAGGAGGGCGGACTGGGTCTTGGGCGTGGCGCGGTTGATCTCGTCGGCGAGGACGATGTTGGCGAAGACCGGGCCGGGCTTGAAGACGAACTCCTTCACCGTCTCGTCGTAGATCGAGATGCCGGTGACGTCGCTCGGCAGGAGGTCGCTGGTGAACTGCACGCGCGAGAACTGGGCGTCGAGCGAGCGGGCGAGGGAGTAGGCGAGCGTGGTCTTGCCCACCCCGGGGAGGTCCTCGACCAGCAGGTGGCCGCCGGCGAGGAGGCAGACGAGGGTCTGGTCGATGACGTCGTCCTTGCCCTTGATGGTGAGGCGCATGTTGGCCTTCACCTTGGCGAGCAGGTCACGGGCGGAGGCGACCTCCGCGGCGGGGGCGAAATCACTCATGGCTTCGGACCGTACTCCGGCCCCGCAGGGGCGCAAACCCGGATGTGCCCCGCGGGCGCCCCGTCCGTCACGCCGGCGCGGCCAGCCGCGAGAGGCGCCGGGCCAGCTCGACGTCCTTCGCCGTGACCCGATTGCCGGCGTCGTGGGTCGTCAGGCGGACGGCGACGCGGCTGTAGACGTTCGTCCATTCCGGATGGTGGTCGAGCGCCTCGGCCTCGAACCCGGCGCGCACCATGAAGGCGAGCGCGGTCCGGAAATCCGCGAATTGGAAGGTGCGCGCGAGCGCCTCGCCCTCGCGGCTCCAGCCGGGCAGCTCGCGCAGCGCGGCGGCGATCTCGGTCTCGGTCAGCGGGGGCGTCGCCATGGCGCGCAGGCAAGCCGGGGCCTTCGGCCTTGTCAAACGCCGGCCCCGGACGCTGAATGCGCCCCTCCATGAGCGCACCCGGGCCGGCCAAGATTCCCCAGCACGTGGCCATCATCATGGACGGCAACGGCCGCTGGGCGAAGCAGCGGGGACTGCCCCGGCTCGAGGGCCACCGGCGGGGCGTCGAGACCGTGCGCACCGTGGTGGACGCGGCCCGCGAGCTCGGCATCCGCTACCTGACCCTCTACGCGTTCTCCGCCGAGAACTGGAAGCGCCCGGGCGACGAGGTCGCGGGGCTGATGGGGCTGCTCGACTTCTTCCTCAAGCGGGAGCTGGACAACCTGATCAAGGAGAAGGTCCGCCTCCGCACCATCGGCCGGACCGACGCGCTGCCCGCCAACGTCCGCCGCGAGCTGGACCGGGTGAAGGCGGCCACCGCCGGGTTCACGGAGTGGAATCTCGTCCTCGCCCTCAACTACGGCGCGCAGGCCGAGGCCGCCGAGGCCGCCCGGGCCTACGCCGAGGCGGTGCAGGCGGGCCGCGAGGACCCGGCGCAGGCGGGCTGGGACCGGTTCCGGCGCTACCTCGACACCGCCGACCTGCCCGACCCCGACCTCCTCATCCGCACCTCGGGCGAGCTGCGCCTGAGCAACTTCCTCATGCTCCAGCTGGCCTACGCGGAGCTCGTCTTCACGCCGACGCTCTGGCCCGACTTCGGCCGGGCCGACCTCGCGGCGGCGGTCGAGGAGTACGGCCGGCGCGAGCGGCGGTTCGGCCTGACCACGGAGCAACTCCAGACTGGCGCGCGCTGAGCGCGGACGCCTAGCCTGCCCCGTGCTCTCCCGCATCCTCAGCACCCTGCTCCTCTGGGGCGTCGTCCTCGGCGGACTCTGGTTCTTCGGTCCGCATGCGGCCGTCCTCATCCTCACCGTCCTCGCGGCGCTGACCCTGCACGAATTCTACCTGCTGGCGGAGAAGATGGGGTTCCGGCCGTTCCGCTGGATGAGCATCACCTTCAGCGTGCTCCTCACGGCGGGGCCCTATTACCTCACGGAGTACGTCTTCGAGGGCGAGGAGTTCGCCGGCTTCGGGCCGTCGGTGCTCGCCCTGGCCATCGTCGCCTTCTGCATCCGCATCCTCGGCGAGCGCGACACGACGAACCGCATCGAGTCGCTCATCGCGACGGTCATCGGCATCGTCTACGTGCCCTTCATGCTGCACTTCCTCGTGCGGCTCCTGCTCCTCTACAGCGAGCCGACGGTCGGGCTCGTGGTCTGCCTCTGGGTCGTCGCGGTCTCCAAGTTCTGCGACGTGGGCGCGCTGCTCACCGGCCTCGCCTTCGGACGGCACAAGATGGCCCCGAACATCAGCCCGAAGAAGACCTGGGAGGGCGCCGTCGGCGGCGTCCTGACCTCGGCCGGCATCGGCGCGGGCATCGCCTGGCTGGCGGCCGACTACCTGCCCGTCTCGCTCAGCCCGCTCATCGCCGCCCTCCTCGCCCTGCCCCTCGCCATGGTCACGATCGTCTCCGACCTGATCGAGTCGGCGATGAAGCGGCGGGCGGACATCAAGGACACGGGCAAGGTCATCCCCGGCATCGGCGGAGCCTTCGACCTGACGGATTCCCTCATCCTGACGGCGCCGGTGGCCTACGTGCTGTTCCTGTTCGTGGAGTGAGCGGGCCGGCGCGGGTCCGGCGGGCCGGCGCGATTTCGTGCTGTTCGCCCGCCCGGGCGCTCCCCATATGTCGCGTTCCCCCGCCGTGAACCCTCCCGCCAAGCGCCGCCTCGTCCTCCTCGGAGCCACCGGTTCCATCGGCGAGAGCACGCTGCGCGTGCTGGCGGCCCACCGCGACCGGCTTGAGCTCGTCGGCATCGCCGCCCACGGCCGGCACGAGCGCCTCGCCGCCATCGCCCGCGAGCACGGCGTCCGCCATGTGGCGCTGCACGACCCCGCCGCCTGCGCCGCCGCCCGGGCCTCGGGCGCATTCCCGCCGGGCACGCGGCTGCTCGAGGGCGAGGCGGGGCTCACCGAGATCGCCACCCTGCCCGAGGCCGACCTCGTGCTCGTCGCCGTCGTCGGCACCGCCGGCCTCCGCCCCACCCTCGCGGCCATCGCGGCGGGCAAGGACATCGCGCTCGCCTCGAAGGAACTGCTCGTCATGGCCGGCAAGTTCGTCATGGCCGCCGCCCGCGAGCACCGCGTCCGGCTCCTGCCCGTGGACAGCGAGCACAACGCCGTCTTCCAGTGCGTCGAGGGCCGGCCGGTCGAGGACATCCGCCGCATCGTGCTCACCGCCTCGGGCGGCGCCTTCCGCGACTGGCCGATCGAGGCCCTGGCCCACGCCACGCCGGCGGACGCCCTCAAGCACCCGAACTGGGCGATGGGCCCGAAGATCACGGTCGATTCCGCCACGCTGGCGAACAAGGGGCTGGAGCTGATCGAGGCCCAGTGGCTCTTCGGCCTGCACGCCGACCAGTGCCAGGCCATCCTGCACGCGCAGAGCATCGTGCACTGCCTGGTGGAGTTCCGCGACGGCTCGCTGCTTTCGCAGCTCTGCCCGCCGTCCATGGCCTTCCCCATCCAGCACGCCCTCCTCTATCCCTCGCGCGCGCCGGTGCCGACCGATCCGCCGCTCGATCTCGAGCGCCGCCTCGCCCTCGAGTTCAAGCCGGTGGATCCCGTCCGTTACCCGATGCTGGCCCTCGCGCGCGACGCGATGGCGACCGGCGGGGTCATGCCGGCGGCGTTCAACGCAGCCAACGAGGTCGCGGTCGCCGAGTTCCTCGCCGGGCGGCTGCCGTTCCTTGCGATTTCCCGGGTGGTGGAGCAGGTTCTGGGCGCCCTGCGGAACCTCGAACCGCACTCGCTGGACGAAGTCCTGCAGGCCGACGCCGAGGCCCGGCGCCTCGCCCGCGGCTTCCTCCTCGCCCCCGCCCTCCCTTCCCGCTGATCCATGGACATCCTCACCTCCGCCCTCGGCGGCGCCTGGTCGGTCTTCCTCATCGTCCTCTTCTTCGGCGGGTCGATCTTCGTCCATGAGCTCGGCCACTTCCTCGCCGCCCGGCGGCGCGGGGTGAAGGTCGAGCGCTTCTCCATCGGCTTCGGGCCGCGCATCTTCGGCTGGCGCGGGAAGGACGGGGTCGAATACCGGCTCTCGTGGATCCCGCTCGGCGGCTACGTCGCCCTGCCCCAGCTGGCCGACATGGCCGAGATCGAGGGCGGCCCTTCCGGGGACCGGGAGGCGCTGCCGCCCATCAGCTACGCGACCAAGATCATCGTCTTCGTCGCCGGCGCGGTCTTCAACCTGATCTTCGCCTTCGCCCTCGCCTGCATCCTCTGGGTCGTCGGCCAGCCGACGAGCGAGGACCTGTCCTCGACCCGCATCGGCTACGTCTCGGCCACCCTCCCCCTCGGCGACGGCACGACCGTCCCCAGCCCGGCCCGCGAGGCCGGCCTGCGCGTCGGCGACGTCATCCGCGCCATCGACGGGCAGCGGGTGGACGACTGGCCCGACCCGCTCCAGACGCTGGTGACCAGCGCCGGGGTGACCGACGACGGGCGCCGCCAGGCCATCTTCACCATCGAGCGCGACGGCCAGCTCATCGACCTCACCGTCCACCCCCGGCTCTCCGGCGACGAGAAGGTCCGCCGCGTCGGCATCCTCTCCGCCTACACGCCCATCGTCGCGGTCGTGCCCGAGGGCTCCCTCGCCGCCCAGTACGGCCTCCAGGTCGGCGACCGAATCAAGACCCTCGACGGCGCCCCGCTGCTCAACCTCGTGGCCCTCCTCGACGCGCTGCAGGAGAAGACCCCGCGCGCCCACGAGCTCGGCATCGAGCGCGCCGGCGCGCCGCTGACCGTCGCGATCCCGGCGGAACGCCCCGCGGACCCGCGCGGCATCCTCGGGGCCGGCTTCCGGACCGCGGTCGGGCTCGTCCACCACGACCCGGTCGAGCAGATCACGACCCACATCGCCTCCACCTTCCGCGTGCTCTGGAGCCTCGTCCACCCGGACTCCGACATCGGCGTCTCCAAACTCAGCGGCCCGGTGGGCATCGGGAAGATCTTCTGGGACGCCTCCGAGGCGGGCCTGCGCTACGTCCTCTGGATCGCGATCCTCGTCAACGTGAACCTCGCCGTCTTCAACCTGCTGCCCATCCCGGTGCTCGACGGCGGACACATGCTCTTCGCCACCATCGGCAAGATCCGCGGACGCACCCTCTCCCCCAACTTCATCGCCAGCCTTCAGAGCGTCTTCATCGTGCTGCTCTTCAGCATGATCATCTACGTCACCTTCTTCGACGTGAAGCGCATCGCCCGCGACGTCCGCGCCGAGGCCCAGGCCCGCGAAGCCGAGGCCGCCAAGCCGTAGCACCGCGGTAGCCGGAGCCCTCCGGGCACCGGTATCGACCGCCGCCTCGGACCCCTGGGGACCTGCCCCCTGTTCCCTGGCACCTCCCTTCCCCGTCTTGCCCCTTGCCTCCCGGCGCGGCGTGACTTGTTACTTGCCCGTCCCATGTCCTACTGCGCCTCCCGCTTCCGCACCGTCCGCCGCCGCAGCGTCGAAGTGAAGGTCGGCTCCGTCGCGCTGGGCGGCACGCAGCCGGTCCGCGTGCAGTCCATGACGACGAGCGACACGCAGGACATCGACGCGACCGTCCGCCAGGCCGTCGCCCTCGCCGAGGTCGGCTGCGAGATCGTGCGCGTCACGGCTCCGAACGTCGCCGCCGCCCGCTGCCTCAAGGACATCCGCGCACGGCTGAGCGCCGCGGGATTCGGGACGGTGCCGCTGGTGGCGGACATCCACTTCCTCCCCGGGGCGGCGATGGAGGCCGTCGAGCACGTCGAGAAGGTGCGGGTCAACCCCGGCAACTACGCCGACAAGAAGAAGTTCGCGGTCAAGGAGTACACCGACGCCGACTACGCCGCCGAACTCGACCGCCTGCACGCCGCGTTCTCGCCGCTCGTCCTCCGCTGCAAGGAGCTCGGCCGCGCCCTGCGCATCGGCACCAACCACGGCTCGCTCTCGGACCGGATCATGAACCGCTACGGCGACACGCCGCTCGGCATGGTCGAGAGCGCCCTCGAGTTCGTCCGCATCTGCGAGGACCACGGGTTCCACGACATCGTGCTCTCGATGAAGTCGAGCAACCCGAAGGTCATGATCCAGGCCTACCGGCTGCTCGTCGCCCGGATGGACGCCGCCCACCGCCCCTACCCGCTCCACCTCGGCGTGACCGAGGCGGGCGACGGCGAGGACGGCCGGATCAAGAGCGCGATCGGCATCGGCTCCCTGCTCGTGGACGGACTCGGCGACACCATCCGCGTCTCTCTGACCGAGGATTCCGTCTACGAGATCCCCGTGGCCCGCGCCCTGGCCGACCGGGCGATGCGGCTGTGGACGGCCGACGCGCCGGCGGCCCCCGAAACGGACGCGGTCGACCCGTTCGTCTACTCCCGCCGGACGGTCGCTCCGGTTCTCCTCTCCCCGCGCTGCCCCGTCGCCGCCGACCAGCCCCCGCGCGTCATCGTCGCCGCCGGTCCCATCGCCCGGCTGCCCGAGGTCGCGGCCGCCCTCGCCGTGCCGACGCTGCGCGACACGCCCGCCGAGGTGCTGCTGGTCAAGGTCGGGACCCCGAGCGACCTCGCCGAATTGGCCGACACGGTCCGCCATCTGACGCTCCCCGTCGAATGCCTCGGCTTCGAGCTCGGCCCGCTCCTCACCGCCCGCGACCTCGCGCCGATGCTCCGACCGGATGGCGGCCGGCTGCTCGTCGTCCGCCGCTTCGGTCCCGGCGACGCCCCCCTGCTGCGCGAATTCGCCGCCCTCGTCCGCGGCGCCGGTCAGTCGCTGGCGGTGGACCTCGACCCGGACGCGGAAGCCGCGCTCGCCCCGGTGCTGCGGGAGCTCGGCTCCGCTGGACTCGTCTTCACCCGCACCACGGTCGGCTCCACCGCCGGCCACGCCGCCGGGGCCTACCGCCGGCTCCGCGAATTCCTGCGCGAGATCGGTTCGGACGCGCCGGTGTGGATCCGCAACACCGCCTCGACGGCGGTCGCGGCCGACCCGTCGTTCCTCGGCCGCCTGCTCGAGGCGAGCATCCTGACCGGCGGAGCGCTGGCCGACGGGCTCGGCGACCTCGTCAGCATCGAGACCGAGCCGGACCCGGCGCGGGCGACGAAGCTCGCCTACAACGTCCTGCAGGGCGCGGGCGCCCGCATCTCGAAGACCGAGTTCGTCGCCTGCCCGAGCTGCGGCCGCACCCTCTTCGACCTCCAGACGACCACCCAGCGCATCCGCGCGCAGACCGGCCACCTCAAGGGCGTGAAGCTCGCCATCATGGGCTGCATCGTGAACGGCCCGGGCGAGATGGCGGACGCGGACTTCGGCTACGTCGGCGGCGCCCCGGGCAAGATCAACCTCTACGTCGGCAAGACCTGCGTGCAGTACAACATCCCGCAGGACGAGGCCGACGCCCGGCTCATCGCGCTCATCCGCGAGCACGGGAAATGGGTCGATCCCGAGCCGCACCAGCTCGCCGCGCGCTGATCCCGGCGCGCCGCACGGAGCGATTCCCGAGGGGAAATGCCTCCCCGCGCGCGGCCGCGGCGCGGCAACAAAAAAATGCGGGAAGTTATGCGCGCGACCGTGTCAACAAGTTGTCGGAAAGTTGGCCTTGAAAGGCATTTTTGGATTCACGTTATCGTCCGCTTCTCCTTTAAAGACCTTCCTTCCGTTCGTTCTTTGCCGTTCCGTTCGCGCCAAGCAATCCGCCCCCTCGACTAGGGTCCCCTAGACGCTGGCCATGATGACTTTCCACGGGTGACTCCCTGAGCCCCGCCCGAGTCCGGCCAGAGACCCCTTTTCCCTTGAGAGGACAGGACGGCCAGCCGCGCGACCGGGCCCCGGCAATGCGGCGCCTCGGGAGATGTGAATAAGAACGCCCCGCCCGCCCGTCCATGCCCCCCTCTTCCGTCCAAGCCGCCCTCTGGGAAACCGTGAAATGCGACCTGAAAGGTCTGTTCCCGGAGGACGTCTTCCAGATGTGGTTCGAGCCCATGAGCTGCCTCGAGGCCACCGAGGACTCGATCGTGCTCGGGGTGCCCAATGACTTCGCGGCCATCTGGGTCCACGACAACTACCTCGACCTGCTTTCCCAGCGCATCCGCCTGACCGCCGGCCGTCCCGTGCACGTGTCGCTGCGCCGCACCGATCCGGCCGGGGGCGCGTCCGCCCCGCGGACCGAGGCGGCCAAGCCCCGCCCGGCGGTGAAGCCGCGCGTCGTGCGCTACGACGACCGCACCGCCGTCGGCGGCTCGCTCAACCCGCGCAACACGTTCGAGAACTTCGTCGTCGGGGCCAACAACCAGCTCGCCCACGCCGCCGCCCTCGCCGTCGCCCAGGCGCCCGCCCAGGCCTACAACCCGCTCTTCATCCACGGCGCCACCGGCCTCGGCAAGACCCACCTCATGCACGCCGTCGGGCACAGCATCCTGCTGCGCAACCCCGACGCCAAGGTGGCCTACCTCTCGACCGAGAAGTTCACCAACGAGTTCATCCACGCCATCCAGGAGAACTCCCTGACCAAGTTCCGCCAGCGCTACCGCAGCGTGGACGTGCTCCTGCTCGACGACGTCCAGTTCCTCGCCGGCAAGGAGCGTATCCAGGAGGAGTTCTTCCACACCTTCAACGACCTCTTCGAGTCGGGGAAGCAGATCGTCCTCTCCAGCGACCGCCCCGTCACCGAGATCGCCTCCCTCGAGTCGCGCCTCGTCTCCCGCTTCCAGTGGGGCCTCGCCGCCGACATCCAGTCGCCCGACCTCGAGACCCGCGTCGCCATCCTCCGCACCAAGGCGGCCTCCCTCAAGGTCGACCTGCCCATGCCCGTGCTCGAATTCATGGCGCAGCACATCTCGAAGAACATCC
>JACCDO010121024.1_pt1 | contig 10036 bp, 8 predicted proteins | sample 7446101 | NCBI WGS metagenome assembly JACCDO01 (sample SAMN15323440, study PRJNA562643) | freshwater metagenome | isolation source: river surface water | place: USA:Blue River Watershed | collected 2017-08-16
AGGCTTTTTTTATTTACCTTTGTGCCCGTTGTTTATCACGATACTAAAATCCCCATAGCATGTCCAAACTACGTATTCTCTACGTTGCTAGTGAAATCAACCCTTTCTTACAAACATCCAAGGTAGCTACATTCTTACGATCACTTCCTCAAGCCATGCAAGAGCGAGGGATGGAGATCCGTATTTTGGTACCTCGGTTTGGGCTGATCAACGAGCGAAAAAACAGGCTCCATGAGGTGGTGAGGCTATCTGGAATCAACATTGCGGTGGGAGAAGAAGAAAAGCCTTTGATCATCAAGGTGGCCTCCATCCCAAATGCCAAGCTTCAGGTGTACTTCATTGACAACGAGGATTATTTTCAGCGCAAATACGTGTTTCACGACAAGCAGCAGCGTTTTTACGAGGACAACGACGAGCGGGCCATTTTCTTTTGCAAGGGAGTAATTGAGACCGTAAAGAAATTGGGCTGGGCTCCAGACATTGTGCATTGCAACGATTGGATGACTTCCCTCATTCCGATGTACTTGAAGACTACCTACAAAAACGAACCCTTGTTTAAAGAGACCAAGTCAGTATTTGGCATCTACACCGAAGGGTTTTCCCATACTTTTGGAGACGATTTGTTAAACAAGGTTAAGATGGTGGATATCGATGACACTATTTTAGCACCTTTGACGAGCAAAGATTTTTCAGGCTTTATCAAGATGGGCATTGCGTATGCGGACCGTGTGGTGCAAGGATCTGAAGTCTCTGCCGATTTGAGTCAACTTATTGGAGATTTTTCAAAAAATCAGAAATTTGAAATCAGTTTTGAAGAAGAGCAGCAAGCTCATGAAGAGTTGTATGGAATGTATACCAGCCTTGCGGGCTAAGTTTTCCGTTTTCGCGTTTTTTTTACTCTTGGTCTTGGGAGGATGTTCTGATCCTGCTACCCTTGGCCTTGAACTTGCTCCTGAAAACAATCAGATTGGGGTTTTCTACAAAGAAATTCCGCTGGACGCTCAGGTAGTGCTCCTGGATTCCTTCAATACCACCAATGCGGGCATCCTCATCGTGGGCGATGAGCAGGATCCCTATTTTGGGAAGACTAGAAGTACGGCCTATACCCGTTTGCATATCGAAGCAGGTTCAGCGCGGCCCAAATCAGAAGCAATTCTAGATTCCGTATTTTTTACTTTTACTACAGTAAGTGTGAATGGCTCAGACTTGGACAAAAAGAAAAAGTATTCGGTCCACCTGCTTTCCCAGCCTTTGCTAGACACCTTGTACTACAACTTTAGTAAACTTCCTTACCGTGCTAGCCCTATCGCTGAAGTAGAAGTAGCCTTCAAAGACACCAAAGACACCTTATTGAAAGCTCCTTTGAACACGGTTTTGGCTTCGGAAATTTTTTCCAAACTCAAAAAAGGGAACGAGTTTGACAACGTATTTAATTTTAGAAAATACATTCCTGGAGTAGCGATCGTAGCACGTGAGGGCGACAATACCACCGCAGGATTCTCCCTCGGAGGCAATACAGGAATTACCTTTCATTACCACAATACAGGGGATACGACCAAACTCACCTACAAAATTACCACCTTTTCTTCGCGGAGCTTTAATGGCGTCGAGTCAGATCGTAGTGGCACACCAACAGCCGTCGTACGAGACTATCAAAAGTCCTACTCCACTGGAGCGATGGTTGGGATGAAATCGGGATTAGGTCTTGCGATCCGATTAGACACAAAGCCCTTGGACGCTTTCCTAGATACCATTAAAGGAGTGGTTTTCAATCAGGTGACCCTGCAAATGGGCCCAATTGAGGAGCCAGTTAAGGGACAGTCTCCCATTTCTGGAATGGTCATGAAGTTTATCGATTCCAACAACCGGGTGCTCTTGAGTTCCATCAACCAGGCTGAACTCCATGTACAAGGGGATGGACAACTTCAAGTCATTGAAGATGAAAAAGGGAAGATAGTGCCTAACAATTTCTTTCCTTCTTCTGCCCTTATCAACTATGAGCCTGCGGCAAAATTGCAGCGAGTTGGAATCAGTTCGTACATGAATGCTTTGTACAAAAAGGAATTGCAACGCAAAGACTTACTGCTCTATGCAATCACCCCGAAAACTGGGGATGATTTCAAGCGCTCCTTGCGTCAATTTAAAGTCAATAAAGATAAAGTTGTCATCACTTTAATCTACTCCAAAACGAAATAGGCTAAAATTTTACCAAAGTGGCCGCTAATCCCCTTTTGATTTTTAAAAAGGGGATTATTTTTTTTGGCACAATTCCTGTTTCTTTGTCTCACCAAAACCAACTTTTATAAATTTTTAGTTATGTGCGGAATAGTCGCTTACGTTGGGCAGCAAGATGCCCTTCCCATCATTCTTAAGGGATTAAAAAGACTTGAATACAGAGGCTATGACTCTGCGGGAGTGGCCTTGATCGATCAAAAAGGGCTTAGTATTTACAAGAAAAAAGGAAAGGTTGCCGAGCTGGAAAATCACCTGACGGAAGGCGGAGACCTTCATGCCAAGGTAGGCATCGGACATACGCGCTGGGCTACCCATGGCGAACCCAATGACGTCAATGCGCACCCACACTATTCTTCTTCTGAGCGCTTTGCGATGATCCACAATGGAATCATTGAAAACTACGAGGTGCTCAAGACGGATCTCCTGAAGAAGGGCTATACCTTCCAAAGTGATACCGACACGGAAGTTTTCGTGAAGTTTATTGAAGATATCTACCAGCACAATGGCTGCTCTTTGGAAGAAGCCTTGCGCCTGGCCTTGCACAAAGTAGTCGGCGCCTATGCCATCGTCTTGATTAATTTGGAAGAGCCCAATACACTGATTGCTGCTCGAAAAGGATCTCCGCTGGTGGTGGGCGTAGGAGAAGGCGAATTCTTTTTGGCTTCAGATGCTACGCCATTTATTGAGTACACGAATAAGGTAGTGTACTTGGATGATTACGAGATCGCTGTGGTCCGTGGCGGAGAGCTTGAGATCAAAACCATCGAAAACGTAGCGACGAATCCCTACATCAACCAGTTGGAGATGGAACTCGAAGCAATCGAGAAGGGGGGCTATCCGCACTTTATGCTCAAGGAAATCTATGAGCAGCCCAAGTCCATTGCAGATTGTCTTCGTGGACGCTTGGATGCCAAAGCGGGCAGATTGATTCTCGGTGGATTGCGCGAGTACATGAACAAGTTTCAGAATGCTGAGCGCATCATCATCACCGCTTGCGGGACCTCTTGGCATGCCGGCTTGGTAGCCGAGTACTTATTTGAGGAGTTTGCCCGCATCCCCGTGGAGGTGGAGTACGCTTCCGAATTCCGCTACCGCAATCCGGTAGTCAACGAAAAAGATTTTGTGATTGCGATCTCCCAATCTGGAGAAACTGCCGATACCTTGGCGGCCATCGAACTAGCCAAATCACGTGGAGCGACCATTTTTGGGGTATGCAATGTGGTGGGTTCTTCGATTCCACGAACGACCCATGCAGGATCCTACACGCACGCTGGTCCTGAGATCGGAGTGGCTTCCACCAAAGCCTTTACTGCTCAAATTTCCGTTTTGGCCATGATGGCCATCAAACTAGGTTACCAGCGCGGCACCCTATCCGAAAGCACCTACATTCAGCTTTTGCATGAGTTGGAAGCCATTCCATCCAAAGTAGAAAAAGCGCTCCAATCCAATGCACTCATTGAGCAGATCGCAGCGGAGTACAAAGATGCACGCAACATGCTGTATTTGGGCAGAGGGTACAACTTCCCTGTGGCCTTGGAAGGGGCCTTGAAGTTGAAGGAGATTTCCTACATTCACGCGGAGGGCTATCCTGCGGCAGAAATGAAGCACGGCCCGATTGCCTTGATCGACGAGGAGATGCCGGTGATTTTCATTGCAACTCAGGACAGTTCCTACGAAAAAGTAGTCAGCAATATTCAGGAAGTGAAAGCCCGCAAGGGTAAAATTGTGGCGGTAGTCACCGAAGGAGATACGCAGGTGAAGGCTTTGGCCGATCACGTGATCGAAATTCCTGCTACTCATGAGGCTTTTGCGCCATTGGTGGCGGTAGTGCCGTTGCAGCTCTTCTCCTACCATATCGCGGTCATGCGCGGCTGTAATGTGGATCAACCTCGAAACTTGGCCAAGTCGGTGACCGTGGAATAATCAAGTCCGGATTTTGGTCGACTAAATGTACCGAATCTAATTACGCGCTGCTCTAATTGAAGAGTAGCGCGTTTTTTTTGAAAAAATTGGCAAAGTGGTTCGCTGGGTAAACCCTTACAGATTTACATTCAGACTGTGACTTCTAGTTAGATTCGGATTTGCTTTTGGATTTACTGTCCGTTTTGGTTTTGGCAAGAGGCAGTTGTTGCAAAAAAGGGAGTTAAAGACAGTGAATCTTTGTCTAGCGTCAAAGTTCATTCGCCAGCACAGTCCAAATTCTGGTGGCAATTCTTTCCATCCCGAGATCTCCGGGATGACTTCCTACACTAATGTTTTCAAATCTTTCCAGGGCCATATTTTCATTGGCCAAACTTAAATCATGTAAGGGAATGAGCGGCCATTTGTTTTTCTCAGAGAGCGCTAAAAAATTTTGATTGACTCCAGCATTAGTCCAAAATGGAGTCGTGAGGATAACTTTTACAGGCCTTCCAGCAGCTAAATAGTCTACCAAAGCTTTAACAGCAACTTGCAATTGAGGATTTTCTGCACGCTCTTTTTCAGTAATATTTTCACCAAATCGAATAATGATAATATCCGCTTTAAAGGTTTTTAAATCTTCAAACTCAGTTAAATTAATCGTCTCATAGCCTCTCTCAAAAGGAAATACATTTCTCCCCAGTACTTCATTCTGCTCATTATTTTCTTTGATTTTTTTGGTCAATAGGGACAAAAAATCCTTTTCAGCCGAAGTTGCTGCCATTCCCCAGTTCCCAAACCAGTTGATTTCAGGTCCCGGAGGGTGCCAGGTAATGCTATTTCCTAAAATCAATACTTTTTTAGGGGTTTTGACGGGGATGGTTTCCTCTTTAGGATTACAAAAAAATAACGCAGAAGAAATTACCAAACTAAACAAACCACTACCATAAATTCTCAGGTAATTCATCTTGAAATACTTCATCAGGGATACTTTAAGTAGTGTGTGTCTTCAAAATTACATTTCTAACGGGTAAAAAAAAATAGCCTCTCTCGATGATTGATGGGCTCCCATTTTTTATTACAGCTGTAGTTAGAATAAATCCATTCCGGTTCTGGCTAACCCATTCTGCCGTATTTAGAAGCGCTACTCATACTTTGAGTGGAACCCTTTTTTGTAAACTTCAGGCTTTAGAAGAGTTAACCTGGTTTAGGGAACGCCCCCTACAAATGCTTCTTGATCCACTCCGTAGGGGTCATGTCATACTCCTCCTTGAAGGCTGCGTAGAAGATAGACTTGCTTTTGAAGCCCGATCGCTCCGCGATGCCCTCGATAGAGGTGGTCAAATGAGCCCCTGCACGCAGCAGGGAGATGGCATGCGCCACACGCAATTTATTCCGATAGCTGGGGAAGGGGGTTTGTAGCTCCTTATTGAAGCAGTTGGTCACACGGATACGGGGGATATTGAGTGCTTGAGAAATGTCGTGTAGGGAAAAATTTGTCTTGAGGTAGGGTTTTTCGGTTTCGATATAGGAAACGATGCGTTCTGAATCTGATGATTTTTCGAATGAATTTTCCTCGGATACCATCGAATTGGATTGGATCACCTTCTTCCAAGCAGCCCTGAAATTATCTAAAAATGAAAAGGGCTCCTTTTCATTGTACAGCCAATTGGGCACAAAAAAGAAGCTCAAGGGCAATACGAGCGATTGAAAGTATAAGTAATTGTTATTGACCGCCTCTGGATTTAAAAAATCAATCATTCCCTCTTGAGGGGATTTCAAAGCCAATAGAAACAGAACTACTAAACCGGGAATAATAGTCAACAGGGCTACAATAAAAATGCGAGTGAATAAAATATTGACTTTCTTTTTTAGGTAGACTCCTCCCCCTGATTTCATTTTATTGATAAACGCAACACCATAAATGATAAAGGCTGTGTTGTAAATGGAGATGAATAAATATTGTTGTGACAGCGAGAGGAATAGGTAGCCTTTTAGGTCTGGATTTGCGAATCCTTCACTAAAGTATGCCACCCTGTCTGGGAAGGGTAAGGCATAGAATGGAATTAAGTTAACCAAAAAGAGCAGCGATGGGATGGAAAGCAGCAGCAAGTACCTGTCCCATACAATAGCGCCCTTCATGATGCTCTTCAAGTAGTACAAAAAGAAGGGGCCCTGAAGTACAATTAAGGGTTCCAGATGGTAAACTAAAGAAAATACGGTGGGATCCTGCGTTGCATTGAGTTCAAGTAAAGCAAATTGGGTCAAGGCTTTATCCAAGGCGATAAACACCAAATAAATGACCCCTTTGTTCTGACCCCAGTGGTTCACTATGAAGATAAACGATACGAGGATGACAAGAATAAGTGGTGTTTGTAGCATGGCAGGTATTTTTAAATCATCCGGTTCTCAATTGGGGCTTCTTATACTACTTATAAATTCGTCTTTATCCAGTCCGTGGGGGTCATCCCATACTCCTCTTTGAAGGCGGCATAGAAGATGGACTTGCTCTTGAAGCCAGAGCGCTCTGCGATGCCTTCGATGGAGGTGCTCAAGTGTGCCCCTTCGCGCAAGAGGGAAATGGCATGGGCCACACGCAATTTATTCCGATAACTGGGGAAAGAGGTATTCAGTTCCTTGTTGAAGCAGGTCGTCACACGGACAAGGGGGATATTCAGGGCCTGTGAGATATCGTGTAGCGAGAAGTTTACCTTTACATAGGGCTTTTTGGTTTCTAGATAGGCGACGATGCGCTCCAAATCTTCTGATTTTTCTAATTTGGAATTCACTGCTGCCTGAGCGGTTCCTCGCCGTAGTTTTTGTAGAAAAGTTCGGATTTTATCCAGGGGATTTGCACTCGCCTGGTCGTTGTACAACCAGCTCGGGATCAAGAAAAAGCTCAAAGGAAGTAGTAAGGTCATAAAAAAAATCGCTCCATTATCCTCGAATGCGGCTTGTCGAAATACCAACTCTCCTTTTTTTGGAGAATTTAGGAGTACATAGAGCAAGACAATCAAATTGGGGACGATCACTACGAGTGTGGCAACTGCCAAAATGCGGTTAATCAAAACCGAAACTTTTTTCTTTAGCGGTATCGCGCTGTTTTTTTTCAATCGGATTAAATAAACAAAAGAAAACAGGACCATACTCAAATTATACAGGGCCGCAAATCGGAGTTGGTATTTGAATGGAAAGAACAAGAGTTGGAAGTTAACGGGTCCATCCAAAAAGTAATTTCCTTGAATGGCGGCACTTTCGGCTACCTTCTCCGCAAATGGATAGCTGTAATAGGGTAGCGTGTTGATCAAGGCAATGAGCGCTGGAAAAGAATAGACAAGCAGGTACTTATCCATGACCAATTTTCCATGTACTATACTTTTGAGGTAGTACAGAAAAAAAGGCCCTAGCAAGAAAAACAAAGGGTCCAAATGGAAGAGCAGGATGGCGAGTACCTCCACGTGTGCATCGCTATGGATCAAAATAAAAATGAACTGCCGGATGCTAAAAAGGATAATGACGACAATTAGGTAGACAATGCCTTTGTTATCCGACCAATGGCTGATCAGCAAAATACCTGATACAAGTAAACTGAGTAGGACTGAGGTGAGTAACATGCGTCATTTGCTTCAAACAAACCTAGTTCGAAAAATTATTTATCGAACCATAGTTGAGTCAACTAGTTGTTCAAAAAAAAATTAATTAAACTAAAATCATTTACAAAGGCCATTTTTTGAGTTTTTGAAGGGTTTGTTTTACATCCAGATGCGAATCACCCCGCATCAACAAGTAAAGCAATGAACACCCGAATTCTCTATTTCTCCTTCTTGCTGTGCCTTTCTACGGGGGTCTTTGCCCAGACAACTGGGGTGAAGCGCGCCACGATTTCTTCTTCTATTGGAAGCTCCAAGTACCCCCAATCCATCGGCCAATCCTCGGTGGTGATTGGCTCAAGTCGGGGGCAATCCTACGACTTGCTGCAAGGATTTTTGGCGCCGGACTTTCCGATCGTCTCCCGTACTCAAGAGACCCTGGAACTGATTCGTCTGCAAGCCTATCCCAATCCCTTTACTTCCCGATTGAAGTTAAAACTGGATCGCAGCTATCCGTACCCACTACAACTCCAACTATTTTCTATCTCAGGCCTTTCGGTATGGTCGGGTGAGTTTCCGGCCCATACCAAAGAGCTGAACCTGGAACAGTTGAATCACCTTTCCGTAGGAGTCTACCTACTTCGGCTGTACACGACCCAACAGGTATTCACCCAAACGCTGATTAAACACTAAGTGATGAAAAAATTTCTATTCTTCTTTCTCCTCTCCCTTCCTGCCTACTCCCAAAGCTACCAGGTATCGGTAGGCTCGAACTTGACCTCCTACCTGTTTGTCAACTCGGCCTCGGTCAATCCGGCCAACCTACGTGCCGCATCAGGCATGCACCTGAGCATCCATCGGGAGAAGGCCATATCCAATGACTTCTACTACGACTTGGGACTGAGCTACAACCAGTTCAATGCAGTAGGCGATGTACAAAACATCCCGATGAGCTATGCCACGGACTTTGTAGGCATCGGCGCAGGCATCGGCCCCCACATCGGTTTGGGCAAGACGCTTTCCCTAGTGGTGAAGGGCAGGGTATCGGCAGTAAAGATGATCCATGGCAATCAGATGCTGCTGAATCGCTACATCGACTTGGCCGAAGACGAGCAATTCAACTCCGTTCGGACGATGTATGGCCTGTCCTTGGAGTTGCGCAAGCAGATCAACACTCAGGTGAGCACCTTTGTAAGCTACCAGTACCTGACCAGCTACAAGCAGTTTATCGAACCCAACAAGTTAGGCACCTCTACGGTGAACTTTGTCCCATCCACTTTCAGTATCGGCCTTGTGCTAAGCAATTAATCAGTATATGAACAAAGTAATTTTCTCCCTCGCACTACTCCTTACCAGTTCCCTTCTAGGCTTTGCCCAAAAAGGCATCTCCTACCAGGCGATCATCTTGGATCCCAAGCCCATCGAGATCCCGGGACAAGACATCACGGGCCAGCCCTTTGTGAATGGGCAAGTGTCCCTGAAGTTTAAGCTTTTCTCCTCGAACTTCGTACAAGAGTTTGAAGAGGTGCATGCCACCCAGACAGACGCCTACGGAATGGTCAATGTACTGATCGGATCGCAAAATGCTGCGGCCTTTTCCGCACTAGTCTGGGACAGCAATCCAAGGAATATGCAGGTATGGGTAAGCTTTGACCAAGGCGGAACTTACGCGAAGGTCTCCGAGCAGGTGCTGACTTACAATCCTATGGCGCTATTTGCGGTGACGGCGGGCAAATTGAGCGAGACCTTATCCATCGCAGGTGGAGGAACGGCTGCGACGACAGCCGCGGCCGCACGGACTAACCTAGGCTTGGGCAATGTGGACAACACCTCGGATGCGAACAAACCCATCTCTATTGCCACGCAACTAGCGCTGGATGCGAAGACGAATGCACTTACTTCCTATGTAAACAACCAAGTGGCGGCAGCTACGATTGCAGATGCTGACGCAAGTACAAAAGGAAAAATTCAACTGGCAGGAGATTTAGGGGGAACTGCAGCGGCACCCTCAGTACCGGGCTTGGCAGTAAAAGCGGATGCGGCAGCTGTAGCGGCCTCCTTGGGATTAAAAGAAGATGTCTCGAATAAAGCAAATACCCCTTTGGGTACAAGTACGACCTTATATCCAACTCAGAATGCGGTAAAAACCTACGTGGATGCGCAAGTGGCAGCCGCTACAATTGTAGATGCAGACGCAAGCACGAAGGGTAAAATTCAACTGGCAGGAGACTTAGCAGGAACCGCAAGTTTACCCACAGTACCAGGCTTGGCGGCAAAAGCAGATGCAGCAGCAGTGAACACTGCATTAAACT
>JACCDO010673030.1_pt1 | contig 10035 bp, 5 predicted proteins | sample 7446101 | NCBI WGS metagenome assembly JACCDO01 (sample SAMN15323440, study PRJNA562643) | freshwater metagenome | isolation source: river surface water | place: USA:Blue River Watershed | collected 2017-08-16
AAATTAGGTGGTAAATTATCTAATGAAGCCATATTGTTACTTTCACAATGTAGCTCTTGTAAAGAATTAGGTAAATTAATTAGCGCAGTAATATTATTAGCTCCGCATGATAATTTTTGTAATAAAGTAAATCTACTAAAATCAAGAATGCCTTCAATATTTTTATCACAAATATTTATCTCCTGTACATTATCTGGTAATTTATTTAATATATCCATTAAAAACTATATATTTAAGTATATATACAAATTAACAATCAAATTTTTGTATAATAAAAAATTGAAAATATTATACTTACTATAAATTAATAATAAATAATATTTAACTAATAAAAATGTTCTTACATCTAATATATACTTTAGAATATGATAAAATTGATGATTATTGTGAAAAAATAATAGAATTTAAAGAAAATATTAATTGGAAAGAAATTAAATCAAATCCTTCAACTAAAAAAAACGAAGAAGTATATGAATATTATAAAAATGTTAAAAAAATAAATTGTCCGGATATCTTTCATTCTTCAGTAAATATTTATTATACAGAAATTGATTATAAAGGTTTGAATATAAAAATTCTTTATTTTGAATTTGAAAATTTAGAATTGATTACACCAGAATACATAAATAGTATATCTATAATTGGATCAATAATTCATAGACATATTAAAATTATGAATTATATTCATTTAGAAGATCTAACTTTATTTCAATATAAGGTTGATAACATATTATTAAAAGAACTAACGAAACCTAGATTTTTTAAAGTGGATTCCCTTCCTTTCACTCAATTTATTAAAACAAAAATTTATAGTCATCAGTATGATAATATTCATTGGATGTTGAATAAAGAAAGGGATTTAAATAATACAATAATAACTTCAAAGATTTACAAGTTTGATGATGGACGAATTTATCGATATGAATATAATGATTTTCATACCGAAGAGACATTGCCCAAACTTAGTTTAAAAGGTGGAGTTATAATTGATGAAGTTGGGTCTGGTAAGTCTTTACAATTTATTTGTTTGGCTTTATCAAATCCAGAATTAAATAATATTATTTTAGTTCCAGATCATTTAAAAAATCAATGGGAAAATGAATTTATAAAACACTTAGATTTACCAATTCCTTCTAATATTAGAATTTTAACTTTTACTGAATACAAAGATTTTAATGGGTCAACTGATGGATTAACTGATGGGTCAACTGAATGGGTAGCTGATAGATTATTAGTAGACGAATTACATGAATTATATTCTAATTCAACAAATTATGAAGTTTTTAAAAAAGTAATTAATGATAAAGCAAGTTATAAATGGGGACTTACAGCAACACCTTTTCCAAATATTAAAAATAGTATTTCAAATATATTAAGATTTTTAACATCTACAGATTTCCCAGAAGAACAGTCACAAAAGTATATGTATAATTTTCAAACAATAAAGGAAATGTTAAAAAAAAATACCCAAGACATGATAAAACTAGAAGTAATTCTACCTGAAATTGAATTTAATAATGAATTTATTGATTTAACAACAAAAGAACGAATAGTATATGATGCTGAATGTGAAGCAGGGATTAATGTTGATATCAATGTACTAAGAAAGATTTGTTGCGATGTATTATTATCTATTGTAAACCAAGAGATATCTATAAATTATAATAACTTTACTACTTTGGTTAAGGAAAATTACAAATCAAAATATGAAACTGAGTTAGAAAAACTTAATGAATATGATATAATGATAAAAAATGCAAAAAAAATATATGAACAAAATCCAACTGAGAGTTTACTTTTAAATATTAAACATCTAGAAAAAGAGTTTGAAAAACAGAATAATATTGTCAAAAATAAAAAAAAGTCACTAGATTTTATTGAAGAACATTTTGCAGAAATCCCGACATGTACATATTGTTTAGGAGATATTGATAAAGAGAATAGTTGTAGTATTATTAATATTTGTAATCATTATTTTTGTGTGGAATGTTTAGAATGTATTATTTCAGATTCTAAATCTAACGGTATTAATTCAAAGTGTCCTAATTGTAAAATAGCTTTTGACAGAGGTGATGTTATTTCAGTTGATACCCAATATAAATATCAAAAATATCCAAGTAAAATTATGCGTTTGATAGATATAATAAAAAATGTCGATGACAAGATTATTATCTACACTCAGTTTGATGCACTTATTCAAAAGCTAAAAATAATTTTAGATTTTGAAAACATTTCATCAATAATTTTTACATCTTATTCAGATATTGAAATCATGAAAAATTCAGATTGTAAGGTAATAATTTTAAGTTCAAATAAAAATGCATCTGGGCTAGATCTTACATTTATAAACAAGATTGTAATATTAGAACCATTTATCGGTTCACATGCACATCTTCGTGATATTGAAAAACAAATTATCGGACGTATTTATAGAAATGGTCAAAAACAAAAATGTAATGTGTTTAGACTAATTATAAAAAACACTATTGAAGAACAAATTTATAACGAATATATATAGTTTATATATTTTTATATTACACCTTTTCAATAGCTTCAACAATTTTTATATTAAATCCATTTATTTGAAACATATTAAATATTAGTGGCTTAAAAATAAAATGATAAATTGTATCGGATTTAAGTGGTGTAGTATCATATATTTTTATAACTAATCCTCCAACCTGTTCAATATATGAACTATTATTTAGATTATATCCTAAAGAATTAATAAAAGGATTAGAATATTTTTTAGACATATGATTGTTATGTGCATCTTTGTCTTTACTTATATTATCCAATTGTAATTTTATGTCATCTTCTAATCCAATTAAATAATTGATAACCCTCAAATTATCTAGTTCAATAGAAATTTTATATTTTCCTTTGTAATCAACTAATGTGCTGGATAAAACTTTTCCTTTTACATAGAAATATTTTTGGTTTTCAAAAGAAAAAATATCACCACCTTTTGCTGCTTTAATATCATCATCTTCAATAGTATGGTCATTTGTATATTGAGTGAATTTTCCAGATAAATCCACTTGACTTTGTATATCAACTAAATTATCAAATAATGTCAAGTTAAAATAATCAGACATTATTATTTTCATATCTGTATTAACATCAGCCTTTTTTTCAAATAATTTTTGAACCTGTTCAAAAGTTTGTACAGATTTATTCAAATGTTTGTAATATTGTAAATTATCAAATACAAAATCATATTCTTGATATAATATATTATCAAGTTTAACACCTCTTAAATCATATTTTATATATCTATGAATATTTGGTCTATAATTGATATCAGTTGTTGAATTGGTAATATGAGTTAACGCATTATATTTTGTATAAACATTATTTCCATCATAATAAGATTGTAAGTGAACAAAATCAAAAGAATCTATAATTTGATGAGGATTTTCAAAGTCTGTAAAAACCAGTTGGATTATCCTAGGAATATCTTTGATAAAAATATACACAACTGATTTTACAAATCCAACAATATATTCTATTCCAGCATCTGTTAAATTTAATATGATTTTGTTGTAAGTTGAAATTTTTTTATCTGTGTCTCCATACAAGAATAAATCAATGTCATAAAGATTATCTTGATCAAACTTGTAATTAGATTTTCTAACACATTCATATAGAATTCCACCAGAAAAAATAATATTAAAGTTTTCAAAAGGTATATATTTGTTCAATCCAAATGTATAATCAGTAAATACATCATAAAAATTTTCTATATGATTTAACTTATAATTTTGGTTAGTACTTGTAATAAATTCCATTTTTAATATATCTAATAAATTGTGTATATTTGATACAATTATCAATTTTTGTTAAGAAATAAATATTTTTATAAACCTAATATATTATATATGAATAATATTACAAATTCAGTATACAAAGATAAATATCTTAAATATAAACAAAAATATTTTGAATTAAAAAGTAAATCAAAAAATCATCAAATACAAAAAGGTGGACAAGGATATAATTTTGTTTATGAGGGTATGTTAGACCCAGATATTTTCGTAGGAGATAATAATGCAGTATTAACAATCGTAAAGAATAATATTTTATATGTTGTAACTGTAAATGTGAATGATCCAGAAAATAACCGGGGTTTTAAAATGTGTATGTTTACATCAACTTATTTTATATCTGAAATAAATTTTGAACCAATAATAACAATTACACAGGGTTGTGATGTTTATAATGATTTAATTTACTTTTTAATGCCAGGAACTCCTGATATTAAAGTATATGATACTAATGGAATAGAAATGGATGAAATAGTATTAAGTGAAAGAATTAATAATAAAATGTGCTTACAAATTTCAGATGATGGACTTTTATATATAATAGATCAAGATACACACTCTATAAAAGTATTTGATATGGATGGTACATTAATAAAAACATTAGGATCATATGGTTCCGATCCAGGGCAATTTAGATATCCCCATAAATTAATATTTTTTAATGGTAATATTTTGGTTATTGATGTATTTGGTTTAAAAATGATTGACACCGATGGTAATTATATTTCAAGTTATGATAGAATTAATCTAGGATGTGTAACTTCCTATAACAACAAGATAATAGTATCAAGTAATTTAGATAAGAAGTTGATAAAACTAAATTCAAATTTAGAATTTGAATCAATCTATGGATCAACATATGAGTTTTCTGTCATTACGTCATTATCTGTGATGGAAAACAAACTTTATGTAAATGATGAGTTTAAAATAAAAATCTATAGAATAGAGACAAATTATTCAGGATATTCAGGATTAGTAGATGGAAATCGAGTAGATACAGGAATAATATTACCAGGTAGAGATGTACCATTAAGTCAAGAAGAAATTAATATATTTACAAATTATTATACTTCATTATCAGGCAGACCTATAACTCCAACAATTTTAAATGAGACATCTGGGTCACCAGGTTATTCAGGGTATCCAAGTTATTCAGGGTATCCAAGTTTATATAATCTAAATAATAGAAGATTTGATTCAGGAACCCCTCAAGAAATATTTAATAATATTACTAATTATATAAACAATGAATTAATTTTTTCATATTCGCCATCAGTAACATTATATTTTATAGAAACAAATATAGATGGAACCAAACAGTTATCTTTTAATTATAAAAAAGAAATAAAAAAATATAATAATTCAGGTAATTATGTAAATGAAGAAATTACAGAAAATGACATATACAAACAATTGTATAAATCAAAAACTGATATAATAGCATACGGTAGTTCTGTCATTAAAATGTTTTTTATATTTAAAAATGCACTTACAGGAGAAAGACAAGAGGGAATTGATGCAGGTGGTTTAACGAAAACTGTATTTTTACGTTTATCAGACTTTATTAATTCATCGGCTTTCGATCTATTAATAACTGATGATGAAACCCAATACAAAACTATAAAATATTTTAGTGATGGAGTATTAGGATTAAATGGATCAGAAAAAATTAGAATATCAGATTCTCTACGTTTTTTTGGTGAACTTATTGGTATTATTATCAAGACAAAAAATCAATTATATATAGATCTGGATCCATTCCTATTATATCAAATGATGAATGATGATTTTTATGATTTAACAGGTGAGCAAATGATCCAAATTATAAATGATTTTAATCCAAAATTATTAGAATATAGACCATATAAATGTTTTGAAGAAACAAAATGGAATACTGATTATACTTGTACATATGATGAAGAAGGTAATGAAACAGATATTAATAATAGATACACTGAAACCGCTAATAAAATAAAAGAAAAATTCAATTTAAATAAAAATGCTATTAACTTATTTGTAAAAGGTTTCAGAACAGTTTTAGGTATAAATTTACAAGGAGTTCCAATTAAAGTATTAGATATGTTAATTGTTGGAAATAGAGAATTAACTTTAGACATAGTATTAAACACAATTCAATATCAAAATTTTAATTCAGATAAAGAAATAGATTTTATGAAGGATATTATCCAAGGTAATTATATTGATTCTGGATCTAACAAAAAGTATTTAGAATTATTATTAGAAATGATAACAGGTACATCAAGAATGCCAGCTGGTGGATATCCTCAACATAATCATTTAGCTATTATATTAACAGAAACACCTACAATTCCTTATTTAAATCATACATGCTTCAATTATGTAGAAATAAATAAAAAATGGTTTGAACAAAATTATAATACAAGTATAGGTATTGTTTCAGGAATGCCTAATGTATCAGGAATGCCTAATGTATCAGGAATACCTAATGCATCAGGAATACCTAAAATAAAACAAACTCTTTTATATCAAGCATTTAGTAAAGAAGCTTTGGAAAATGTTTTGGCTAGTGGTTTTAATATTGGATAAAAATTGAATAATTAATTATTAGGATATTCGTTTACTACTTTACATTAATAAGGTGTTTTTAGTATAATCCACATTTTCAAAATGTTGTTAACTAGAAATACTCGCGGCGATTTATGTCTTATAAGTTCTTCTTGTAAAAGGATATATAGTAATTATGTATCCGATATAAATTTTGAGGATAAGACATTAAAACCTTATGGTTTGCTTGGTAATGACGAGACAATAAGTTTTGAAGAGCAAGTATTAGAACAAGGTAGCGATGTAATATTGGATTTATATCAATTGGAACTTAAGGATTTAAATTCATATTGGCCAGATATTGTCGAATACCTAAAGACTGATACTGTTAATACCAAATTAAATCTAAGAAATAAGCGTATTGGTAGAGAAGATTGTCCGGTAACAATTGAATCTGTATGTGATATTTTACGACACAATCATTCAATCACTCATCTTGACTTGGCACTTAATTTTATTGGTATAGATGAAATTCGTACATTGGCTAATCTAATAGAAACTAATTATACTTTGAAGAGTATTGACCTTTCTGTTAACAATATTGGTCCTGACGGTATTAATATCTTAGCAAATTCTTTGAGAAGAAACTTTTCTATTGATGAATTAATTTTAATAAATTGTAAAGTTGGTCCTCAACTAACTATTCAAGAAAAACTAATAGAAATTGCAAGTGTGAATGAAGCAATAATAAATTTAGGTTCAGCATTATTACAAAGAAATGTAATTACTGAATTTAAATTTGATTATCATAATTGTAAACTAGATAATAATGCAATGATTTCATTATCTAGAGCTCCATTAAGAACATTACATGTTGAATGTGCAATAAATGATATATATTTACCATATTTAAGAGCTCCATCAAGAACATTATTACTTGAAAGTGAAACGAGATCTACAAATTTTTTAAATACATTATTGTCTAACGAACATCTAGAACATGTTGTATTAGGAAATATAAATACATTGGTAAATAATGATTTAAACTTACCTGTTTTTTCTGATAATACTGTTTTTCAAATGGCTAATTTGTTAAGAACAAATGTTACCCTAAAGTCACTTCGTTTTCGGGTTAATAATGTTACAAATATAGGTATTCAGTCATTGTGTGAAATATTAAATCATAATAGAATAATTGAGCGTATAGAATTTTGTGATGAGGAAACTCCTGCTATAGTTGATGCATTATCTAGAAATGAAATAATAAGGATGCAATTTAGAAATATGTATAATTCGCTTAACAATTGTGCTCCTGATTTACCATATGATATATCCAGATTAATGTTTAACTACATGCTTTCAACCATGCCTAATTAATTGTAAATAATTAAAATAACTTTTTCTTTGTATAAATTCAAATTTTTGTTTCCTGTTTAATAATTAAAGTTTTTGTTAAACAAGTAAAAAAATATTATTAACATCCACCATTTGCTGTATCACATGGTCTTTTGTGTCTGGTAGGTTTGTTTGTTGGTTTGGCACTTGGTTTTAATAGACTTGTAGGTTGAATAGTAGGGTTAATACTTGGATTTAGTGTTGTAACAACACTTGGTAAAACACTTGGTGACATAGTAGGAACCAAATTATCACTAAAATAAATTTTTCCACTATAAACCATTGAAGACTCCATATAATAATATTTTGATTTTAGAGTTAGATATACTGAGTCCATATAATTAAAATGTGAAATTTGTTCTGGACTTAATTGATATTTAAAATATCCATTGGTATCAGTATTTATATTATTTGTAATAAACCAAGGAATATACATTTCATCAATATAATTATTATCAGAAGTAAAAGTAACAAGTTCTTCATCATCATAAATAATTCCGCAAACCCAATCAGTTAATATAACAGAAAATCCAATTCCTTTTTCCTTTTTTTCTAGATTTAGTTGGTAGATTTGTAATTGTCCATTAGTCCATACATATAATTTGTTAGTAAGAGTTAGACCTGCATAAATATTTGTTCCACCAGCATAAACTAGTAAAAATTTTTCGTTCTGAATATGTATTAAAGTTTGTCCACTAAGTGAAATATCACCTGAAGAAAATAAAGCTACAAATCCGGATTTAGAAGTAGCAACTTGGACCACATTAGTTAGGTATTTACCTCCTCCATAAGAATAAGATCCCCATGTAATCATTTCACCAGATTGTTTAATTACAACAAATGCTCCATAATATATCACGTATAGTTCTACAACATCTTTTTCCACAAATGATTTAACGGATGTAATATCGCCACCTAAATCAGGATTACCTGAAGCTATTACTGATCCACTTACAATTTGGGCACATGCTCCAGTATTACAACCAAATTGAACAGGACCAAAATAATCAAAATCAGTTTCACCAAGAGAATAAATTGTAACTTGAGAATTTGGTATACCTCTACCACTAATATATCCATCAGGTTCAACAGCAAATTGGATTGAAGGAATTGAGTAATCAATATTATTTAGGAAAAAAAGAGAATCTGGATAAGTAACAATTCCAGAACTTGAATTTTGGTAAAAACTTTGGATTTGTAAATGTCTTGAATCAGTATTTAAAAATATTTTAAAATCTCCATCAGTAAATTCATATTCCCAATTACCTTTGGAATCAACTTGGATCCCTTCGATAATAATGTTCGGAAAATCATCCTTTGTAATATCAGTAGAACCCCAAGTTTTTAATTGTCCATCAGTATCTATAAATCCACCTCCGCTGTAAGAAAATACTACAAATCGTGGATCAACATTTGAAAACTGTCCATAAATATTAATTTTAGGATCATAACCTTGAACTGTAAAAATATTATCATTTGACAAATAACCTAATTGATTGTATCCTCCAGCATAAACTTTTTTGTAACCAGAACCAATAATTTTGCGAGTAGTAGAACCAGTATTATAAGGATAGCCCCATTTTGTTACAGTACCTTGTTCATCAATTGTAATAAAATCTGACATTGAAGTTGCTATTTGTTTTAACGGAATAGTCGTATCTAGGAATTCGTATTCGTATATTTGACAAGAAATAGGAGTGCCCTGAGAATCACTACCTTGACCTGTATTAATACTGAAAAATTTACCAGTCTCATTTATTGCAATTATACAACCATCATTTGAAAAATATAATTCAATTAAACCAGAACTTAAAAATTGTTGGATTGTATCAGAATAATAAGATATATCCATATTAATTTGTAATGTGCCATTAATAATTTCTGCATGTCTAAAAGTATAATAATTATAAGGACTAATAAGTGGGTCCTGTGTACCATTTTGTGTAGATCCAGTGCTAACATATTGATTTGGATAATAATATTTAGATCCAGCTTGTTCAAGATAATGTGTTGAATAAATAGATAATGTAGAACCTGGAACCCCAGTACCTTTAACAACCCTGTTACAAGGATCTAATTCAGTAATGTAAGTTTGTATTTTAGATCCACAACCCATTGTGGTAATACTTGGCGGTATTAACCTACCAAAAGCGTTTGTTAAAAACAGTCCAAATATAACTATTAGATAAGTAATCATTTGTATAATGTTTAATATTATTATATAATAATTTAGGTATTAAATATTAAATAAATTCAATTTTTATAATAAATAAATTTTATTAAGTAT
>JACCDO010007193.1_pt1 | contig 10034 bp, 9 predicted proteins | sample 7446101 | NCBI WGS metagenome assembly JACCDO01 (sample SAMN15323440, study PRJNA562643) | freshwater metagenome | isolation source: river surface water | place: USA:Blue River Watershed | collected 2017-08-16
AAATCATATAAATTTGTTATAAATGAAAATATTTATAATAATATTTATAAAAATGATGATATGAATATTGATATAATTATAAATTTAATAATTATATTAAATGATTATATTTCTAATCATTTTCTGATATTTAATGAAGACAAACCATTAATAAACATTGATGCTATAGAGAAGTATATTATTAAACAATGTATGTAATTAAATAGTGTAAACAAACAATCTAAATAATTAACTTTTAGGTTTAAGTTTAATAATGTCCCAATTTAATACACGTTTTTTTATATCAATCTTATTTTCCCCAATATTATTAGATATTTTATATTTATATTGATTTCCGTCTGGTTTATATTCAATACCGGTAAATTCCCCATTTAAAAAATTAATAGAATAAATTTTAGATATTTGTGTTATAATATTTCGTATATTATTTTCAAATTTATTATTATCATAATAATTTCCATCATTATCAATGCTTAAATATATTTTATTATTTTCAATATTTATATAAAAATTAATATCGGTAATTTCTACAAGAACATCATTTAACAAAGACATATTAAAATCATGACTGATGCTATCAAACTCTAAATATCCGTACCATATTGTGTCATATTTTCTTGTATATGGTACATCAAAATAATATTTTTTAGACATTGTAAATATTATTATATATTATTTACTATTTATCTTTTTTTATAATAATAATTTTATATAAAAATTATTTACATAATAAAATAATTTAATCTAAATAATATTTTTTATCTAATAACAATATATTATGAAATATATAACAAGAAAAAAGAAAAACAATAAATTTATATATGTTGATGAAAAAAATGTAGAAATAAAAAATAAAAATACACTAAATAAAATATCAAAAATATATATTGCACCAGCATATACTGATGTTAGAATATTTCCTAATAGTAATGATTTATTAGCATATGGTTATGACGATGCTGGAAGAAAACAATACGTTTATAGTGAAAGTTTCAAGTTAAAACGTGAAAATAAAAAATATTGCAAACTTATTAAATTATGTAATTCAATTGATGTTTTAAAGAAGAAAGTTGAAAAGGATTTACTGATATCATATTTTACAAAAGAAAAAATGTTAGCAACAGTTGTTAAAATGATGGAATTATGTAATTTTAGATGCGGAACAGTAAGAATGGAAAAGAAACATGGAACCCACGGAATAACAACAATCCATAAAAAACATTTGAAAATACAAAAAGATAATATTGACATTGAATTTATTGGTAAAAAAGGTGTTGTTAATCATTGTATTATGAAAAACAAACAAATGAATGAAATTATTAGAAAATTATATTCATTATCAACAAAAAATAATCCATATTTGTTTTCAATAATTAATGAAAAGAAAGAAGAAATAACAATTAATATGAATGATTTGAACGAATATTTGAAAAAATATAAAATAACTTCAAAAGACTTAAGAACATGGAATGCAAATATTATATTTATTAAAAATTTAAAACATCATATTGATAAAAACTTCTATAATTATCAAAATATTAAACGTAAATTTAATAAAGAAAAAATAGGACAAAAGAAAAATATGAATCGTTTAAATAAAAAATTGGAAAGATTTAGAAAAATGATTGTAAATGAAGCAGTTCGAGATACTGCCGTTTCATTACATCATACTCCATCAATATGTAAAAGTAGTTATTTATTTAAAAGTTTATTAAAAGATATGATTGAAAAAGAAACATTAATAAATGAATTAAAAAATTCAAATAATATGGTTTATGAAGATTTTTTATTCAAAGTATTGAAAAAGTTTGGTAATAAAGGCAATTGTTAAACTCTAATATTAATTACTTTATTTTTAATATCATAAAATACATCAAAACCTTTTTTAGTACTTGTAGTATAAAAATTATCAACTCTTATTTTAACTTCATGTTTATCAACTTCATTTTGAATAGAATTATAATATTCACAATCTAATAAAAAATTAGTGTTAAATGATAAATATCTATCTATTTTATCATGTTTAAATACACTATATTTGTTAGAAACTCTGTGAAAATTCTTTTGTGTATATGTATATTTTAAACATTGAGCAATTGCTTGTGTTATATCTTGTGAAGGGGTTCGTAGTATAAGTTTTGATAAATTATTAAACATTTTTAAATATATTTTAAATTATAAAATATATTTTATATCAATTTTGTTTGTAAATTATTTTTATTTTTTATTTTTTATTTTTTATTTTTTATTTTTTTATATTTTATATTTTATTTTTTTATTTTTTATTCATAAATTATAAATTATAAATTATTAAATAATATATAATTATAATGAATCATATAAGATTTAATTATTCTATTGAAGAAATTAATAATATAAAAAAAGATATAATTAATACAAATAATGATTTTATTAATAAAATGAATACATATAATCCTAATAAATTATTGGATTCATATTTATATATATTATCAAAATACGATTATATTTATGAAACAATTATATTTTTACAATCTGTTTCTCCAAATATTGATATTAAAAATGCTTCAATAAAATTTCAAGAAGATTTAATTAATTATTTTTCAAACTTTTTTAAAAATGAAAATAATTATAATATATTATTAAAATTAAAAAATATAAAACATAAAAGTACTATTTTAAAAAAAGTTTTGAAAGATATATTTAAATCATTTGAAAATAATGGTGTTAATTTAGATAAAAATAAACGTAATAAATTAGAAATAATTAAAAAAGATTTAAATAAATACGAAAATGTATTTATGCAAAATATTTATAATGATAGTAAAAAATTAATTATTCCAAGTGAAACAGCACATATTGATTTAGATGGAGTTAATAAAGATTTTTTAAATTCACATTATGATAAATTTTCAAAAAAATATATTATTGGAATAAGTAATCCAGAACAAGAAGAAATATTAAAATATTGTAATTCATCAAGTACAAGAAAAAAATATAGTATGATTATTAATAATATTGGATATAAAAAAAATATGAATATTTTACAGAAAATTTTGAATCTACGATATAAATTTGCTAACATATTAGGTTATAAAAATAATATTCAATATAAATTATCATATGATAGAATTGCTAAAAAGGAAAATCAAATATATAGTTTAACAAATAAATTAATACCAAAGCTAAAAGTAAATGCTTATAATGAATACAATAATATATTAAATTATTTTGTAAATAATATTAATACTTTTGATGAAAAAATTAAGAATAATATTTTAAATAATATTGTAAATGCTAATAATGTATATAATGGAATAAAAAAACTTAATAATAAAATAAATAAATATGATTTTAGTTATTTTTCAAATATTTATAGAGAAAAGTATTATGGTATTGATTCAAATATTATTAAAAAATACTTTCCATTGAATTATACTATTAATAAGGTTTTTAAAATGTATGAAAAAATATTTTCTATTAAATTTGAATTAATTAAAAATGTTCAAAAATCAAAAATATGGTATAAAGATGTTATATTATATCGTGTTGTTGATAAAACTAATAATAAATTTACTAAATCTAAAAATAAATATAAAAAATACAATAAATTAAAAAATAAATCAAACATATTAGGATATTTATATTTAGATTTATTTCCAAGAGCTAATAAGTATAATCATGCTGGAACATTTGATATTCAACCAGCATATATAAATAAATATAATAAAAGAGTATTACCAGTAACGGCAATTGTATGTAATTTTGATAGAAAGTTTTTAACACATGATACATTAACAACATTTTGCCATGAAATGGGCCATGCATTACACAATTTATTTAGCAAAGTTAAATATGCATCATTATCTGGAACAAAAACCGAATTAGATTTTGTTGAAACAATTTCACAGTTTTTTGAAAATTGGTGTTGGGAAAAAGATTTTTTAAAATATGTTTCCAGAAATATTAAAACAAAAAAGCCATTGAGTAATGAATTAATTGATAAAATAATTAGCACAAAGAAATATAATAATGGAATACATTATTTAACGCAAATATTATATATAAAATATGATTTAGCAGTTCATAAAAAAAATTACTATACAGAAAAAGAATTACATGATATATGGTTTAATATTAGTAATGATTTAATGCCATTTTTTGGACCTAAAAATAATTATATTATTAAAACATATAATGAACATATATTTCCAATGTGTAGTTTCGGTCATTTAGTAGGATATGATGTTGGATATTATTCATATTTATGGTCTATTATTTATTCATATGATATATTTTCAAAATTCCAAAAATCTGGATTATTTAGTAATAAAATAGGAATGCATTTAAGAAGAAAAATAATGGAAAAAGGCGCGTCTAAAAATGGAGTAAAATTACTTACTGATTTTTTACAAAGAAAACCAAGTTATAAATATTTTTTGGAAAATATTTTTTAGAAAATATAATAATAAATAAAATATAAATTATAATATATGTGGTTTAATAATTCTGATTTAATTTTATATGATACAATTAAAATAAAAGACCTAAATGGATATGTTTTACCTCACGCTGGAACTAAATATACTGGAAAAATAATATCTCATACATTACGTTTTAAACCAATTAAAAAAATTAATTATATTTTAATTTTATATTATCCAGCAAGTATACATCCAGATATTGATAATAAATATTATCATGAATATTATGTTCCATGGAAATCTATGGAATATATATTTAATGACAGTCTTATACAATTTGAAGGCTTTCAAGTTAAAAATGAATTAGAATATGATATAGTAGATAAATTAAAAAATAAACTTAAAAATAATAATTCGCTTATTGTTGTTAGTGCAGATTTTTCACATTTTTTACAATTTCAAAATGCAATAAATATAGAAAATAAAGCAGCACATATGTTATTATTTAATAAATTAAATAATAAATTATTAAATTATATAGATAATGCTAAAACATTTAAATTTCTAAATAAAATAAAATCAAATAATATTGGTTTACAATGGATTGGTAGAACTAGAAGTTCTGGTGAAAAAGGCGTTGGTTATTTATCATTTTTATTAAGAAAAAAAAATTATATATCAAAAAAAAATATTGATGGTATATTTGTTTCAGTTTATTCAAATGATATGATTGCACATGAATGTTTAGGCGAATGGTTTAGTGATAATAAAAAAATAACTAAAGATATTATAAATAATTTAATTAAAAAAGTTATTTTATTAGGATTTACTGAAAGTCGTTTAACAAGTGGAATGTATAAAAATGCAAAATTAACAAACTTTACTGTTACATATTTATACAAAGATAAAACTCGTGATTTTATTAGAGGATGGCATGGTATAAAATATAATGCATTTTTTTTACCAAATGTATTTTTAGAAAACACTTTTGATAATGGGTCATGGATAAAATATAATGATAATAAATGGAATAATAAATATGATAATTTTAATATTAATGAAACATTGCATAAATTAAATATTAAATCTGGATTTTTATCTGATAAAAAGATTAACAATAAATTATATACTTTATATAAAAGTAAGGATGTTCAATATGAGATTAAAAATTTTAAAATAAATATAAAATCTAATACAGTAAATAAAAATAATGTAATAAATAATATATCAAAATTAAAATATATAAGAGTATAGATTAATAAAAATAATAAATATCTTTATTTTTACATAAAAATAAAAAATATTTATATATTATAAATATGCCTCCTATTATTGAAAAGAAATCACATGAACCATCTAAAGAAACAGAAATGAAAATATGGAATGATTCCGAAGTCGAATTATTAAAACGTTGGGGTGAAGTAAGTTCATCTTATAGATTTTTACATGACCGTGCATTCCGTATTTTCCAATTACGAAATTATTGTTTTACTATTCCTGTTATTGTATTGTCCACAATTAGTGGAACAGCAAGTTTTTCCATTTCATCATTCCCTGTTAATTTACAAGTATATGTTCCAATGGTCATAGGTGGTATTAATATTTTTGTTGGTATTGTCCAAACTATTGCCCAATTTTTAAGAATATCAGAACTTGCAGAATCCCATAGAGTTGCATCAACAGCATATGGTAAATTTTCCCGTAATATTGCTACCGAACTTTCCCTTCCACCAAATAATAGAACTTACAACGGTATTGATTTTGTCCAAATGTGCCGTGCCGAAATGGACAGATTATTAGAACAAAGCCCGATTATACCAATGAACTTACTTTCCGATTTTGACCGAAATCCTACTTTTGAAAATATTACTAAACCTGATGTGCTTAAAATTACAGAAATTAGAGAATATAAACCATCTAAAGATGAACGTGTTCAAAATATTGTTTCAGGAGCTACCGAACAGTTTAAAAACCTTCATTTACAACAACCCGACCATCCCGACCCATCAAATAAACCAAACATTAATAGCGTTCCAAATATAAATAGTATTATTAATAAATCGAAAGAAAATGTTAATAAAAGATTTGAAGAAAAGAAAAATGAATTATCTGAATTAGGTGGAAATAAACTGGTATCAAATTTATTTAAAAATAACAAATTTACTAACTCTATTCCAACAGATTCCTTTTCAAAATCATATATTGATATTAAAAAAGAACAAGCAAAAGAATTAAATAATGTACTACCACTTATTAAAAGTAATCTTGAAGAAAAAACAGAAAGTTTAAAAAATAATGCAAAAAATGCTATAAATAATTCTATAAATAATGTTGTAGATGATGCTACTGAAGATATAGATAATTTTATTGAAATCCAACAAAATGATATTGAAAATAATATTAATGAAGTTAAAAATAATGCGAATGAAATTAAAAAAACAGTAACTACTAATGCTAATAATATCGTAAATAAAACTGAAAATATTAAAAAAAATGTATCAATTAAAGTTAATAATGCATCAAATGTATTAGCTAATAATGTATCAAATGAAATTAATAATGCATCAAATATAGTTAATAATATAATAAATGATATAAATGAAAATATAGATAATATTGAAAATACTGGATTAGATAAAATTTAAAAATTATTTAATAAAAATAAAATTTTTTATAAAAATAGATAATATAAAAAAATTACTTTTATATTATAAAAATGATGACCTCAATTTCTTTTGAAAATATATATAAAAAATCGAATGAAGAAGAATCATATCATGATAATACATTTATAAATAATTATGATGATGATAAATCTTTCCATAATAGTACATACATAAATAATAATCATATACATTTTTTATTACATTTAGTAAATAAAAAAAGATATATTGGTAATATTACTTATAAAATAACACACAATTCTAAAACAATAGACTTACCATATGAAAATATTAGTTCAATAAATAAAAATTATTATGATAAGTTCACTGAAATCGCAATTAAAAAAGAAACTATATATTCATCAACAGAAATATATTTTTATTTATGGCAACTTACAATATTGATATATTATTTTTTATGTAATAATATTGATTTTAGTTTTTATAATATATGTTTATATAAAGAATATTTGAATAATGGTGGATATAATATTGATTATCAAATATTAAATGGTGAAAATGTTCATCATAAAAAAACGCAAAACAGTTATTTAATACAATTAAAAAAAAAAATAAATTAAATCAAATAAATAAAATAAATCAAATGAAATAATGCAAATAAAATTATTTTTTTAGAAATATATAATATTATATTTTAATATTGTATATGTCATTTAAAGAACTTAATCTTTTTTATCAATATGCTAATTGTATTAACGAATCTAGTAATTTTTATAATAAATCATTAATTACTAGAATCTTTAGTCCAGAAGAAGCATCTAATTTACAATTATTATCAATTAGTTTACAAGAAGTTGAAGATGATTATTTCCTTTTAATGAAACTTTTATTAAATATTATTAATTCGTATAGTGCTCAATTTTCTCAATATGAGTTTGAAAGTTTAGATTATGCACTTATTGAAGAAATTATATTTATTTTATATCTTTTAGTTAAAATATTAGAATTATATTATAAAGAATTAAGTGATAGTCATCAACAAAATTTAATAATGTCTCAAATTGAATTTATTCTTGAAGGAATTCCATTATTATTTTCACCAAATAAAGAATTAAAATCATTAAATGAAGCTAATAATATTGATAAAGGAGCTGTATTGAATAAATTAAATGAATACGAATTAATATCATCAAATGAAAAGTATCAATCAATTCTTAAAAAAGCATTAAATATGTAATTATAATGTTAATGGTAATGATGTTTGATCAAATATAATATTACTCATACTATACATATTTATTTTTTCATTTTCTTTTAATAATGATGTAATATCATTATTATTATTAGTGCTGGATAAATTCCATCCATCATTTCCTGTTGGAAATCCACCACAATGTTTTGCTAATTTATATAAATCAATATCACAAACATATTTCCATTTATATTTTTTAGAATAATTTATTACTTTTTTGCATCCAGAAACAGAAATATAAAAAGCATGATTTAATCCTCCGCCATATGATATATTATATTTCATATTTTTCATATTTATTTTTTCATTTTTTCCAATATATGGACGAATTAATTCTGCATCAATTGGTATATTATATAAAATATTTAGAGTATCATTTTTATCAACATTTATTGGTCTAACATCATCTTCTAAATATAATAACCATGCATTTTTATTTAGATTATCATATTTATTAACAAAATTCTCAAATATTTCTAACATACCTAATGCTAATTCATTTCTCTGGTTTTTATTTTCCATTAAATCATAAAATTTTGAATTATATTTAGTATCAGGAGTATATCCATAAAAAACTTCTATTTCAGGTAATTTATATTCATTCAATATATTTAATGTTTCTTCTCGAATTTTATTATATTTTGGTATATTTACTGAAAGCATTACACAATCATCAACAATAGTTTCAGGTATAATATTACCATTATGAATTGGAAATAATTGTTTCATAATTTTATCATCATCTTCTTTACTTAAATTATATGTTAGCCTACCATTTTTATTTATTAAATTTTGATTTAATAATAATGGATGTATTTCCATTTTATTATAAATCCATTTATCATCATCATTCTTTAATTCTACTTCTAAATAATTATTATTATATTTAATATTTCTAGAAGAATTTAACCAAGAATTTTTTTCAGGTATGAAAATATCTAAATTATTATTTTCAAAGTATTCGTTATAAGTATTTTTATTTATTAAATAAAATAAAAATATGATAATAATTATAATTAATAATATTTTTAACATAATATATTATTATTTAGATAATATATTATTTATTTAAGATAGTTAAATTATTTATTATGATTAAATTATTTACTAATCAAATACTTCCTCAATTCCATAATAAAAACTTGAGTTTCTAAATCCCAAGTATCAAAAAAATTAGCATTTTGTCCTTCTTTTTCACTTTTATTACTGAATTTCAAAATTCCTGACTCACTACTTCTAAATTCAGTTGTAAAATTGGTTTTATGATTAATAGCAATTAAAATAAAACTATAAGGAACATCCATTATTTTTTCCAACCTTTGTTCTGTAAATCCTTTGTGTTCTCCTCGAATACATTTTTCATCAAAACCACGTGCTTCCCAAAACTTTTTAGTATAAGCCATACTTGCTTCTGATAAACTGATTGGGCCATCAGAACTCATAGAACTAGTATTATTAATAATATTATACGTTCCAATAAATGTACTTCCAATACATTCAATACCATCATTTTTATATTTTAATAATAATTTAATTCGAGCTAAAATACTTTCGGGTGGATAATAATCATCATCATCCATATGAACAATATAAGGATGGCTACTATTTGCTACACCAATATTACGTTTGAAAGCAATTGTTGATGGTTCATCATTAACGTCATTAGAACCCATATAAATATATTTTATTCTTTTATCTCTAATTGGTAACATATCTCTAACAGAATAATCAACTTCATCTGTTTCAGGTGAATCA
>JACCDO010207036.1_pt1 | contig 10033 bp, 10 predicted proteins | sample 7446101 | NCBI WGS metagenome assembly JACCDO01 (sample SAMN15323440, study PRJNA562643) | freshwater metagenome | isolation source: river surface water | place: USA:Blue River Watershed | collected 2017-08-16
AGGCGGCGACGAAGTAAGCGTGGTGCTACTCGCGCTACGCGATCGACATCTGTGAAGATTGCACCTGATTGAGCGCTAGGGTTATCACCAGCAACAACACGGAGAGCGCTCTTATAACGCTCAACGCTCTTGCCAGAGAATTCATTTTTATTATGCATCCAGCGTGGCAGAAAATAGGCAACCCACATGCCAATAATCGCTAGATAGATAATTCCGGATGCCATGATGGAGCCAAGATTAGTTGGGGGCGGTGCAAACCTCTGGGATTTCCGAGGGGTTTATTTCACTAAATGATTGACCTTCACAAAGCACTTATGGTCTCGCCACGCACCTGAAATATGGAGAAATTCTGGCCGATCTCCTTCAAAGTGATATCCAGCTTTCTCGGCAACTTTGCACGATGCTGCATTTTCAGGACGAACATTGATTTCAATGCGATGAAGGCCAAGGCGTTCAAAGCCAAATGCAGTCAAGGTCTTCACAGCATCAGTGGTGAGGCCGCGATTGGCGAAATTTCGGTCTATCCAATAACCAATATGTGCTCCACGCAGAGCCCCCAAGATGACTCCACCCATAGTTATCTGCCCCACAATCTGCTTCTCGTGCCAGATAAGGAAGGAGTATGAGCGTCCAGCTCGTGCTTCACGATTGATTGCTCGCACCATCGCATGAAATGAAGGGCGCTTACTTAAGAATTCACTGGCTGGTGTGCCTTCAGGAACTATAGGAAGTGATGCCTCCCAAGGTGCGAGCCATTCTTTATTCTCAGCTCGAATCTCATTCCAGGCAGCGCGATCACGAAGGCGAGCTGGTCGAAGTTGGATCTGCTCTCCAGCGAGAGTCACTGGCCACATAGCTAGATATAGCGTCGTTCGAGAACTACGACTGTGACTTCTGAGCCTGCAGCCACTTCGCCTTCCCCTTCAGGGATTGCAATAAAGGCATTGGCATCAGAGAGGGTGGCTTGTTCATCTTGAGATCCCAGAGGAGTAACTGACTTTCCATCCTCACTCAAGATTGCACGGATATAGGAGCGCACACCAGCTACTGATGTCAGACCCTTATCCAAACGAGCCTTCACAGATGGGCGGTGAATTGTTGATGCTCCCAACATCGTGCGAATCATGGGGCGAACTAGTAATTCAAAGGAGATATAGGCGGCGATGGGATCTCCTGGGAGTGTGACCACAGGGACCTTATCTGGACCAATCTGTCCAAAGTTATGGCGGCCACTGGAATCGATCGCCACCTCAACAGAGGTAATCTCACCTAACTGAGAGAGCGTGCGAGTGATGAGATCAAATGAATCATCATGGCGTTCGCCGCTGATAATGATCAGATCTGCTCGCACCAATTGATCTTCAATGACCGCTTGAAGCTGATCTTCATTTTCAGGAATGGAGTGGACGCGATAGGCAACTGCGCCTGTCTCTCTCACCGCTGTTGTGAGGAGCCAAGAATTTGTCTCATACTCTTCATCGCCTGTGAGGGCATCTCCCGGCTCCACCAAATCTGGTCCAGCTGAAATAACAACAACGCGAGGGTGTGGTCTGGTGGGCAGGTGATCCAGACCAATGGAAGCTGCAAGACCAATCTGTGTGGAGCGGATTCGACTTCCCGCCTTCATCACCAAGCGTTCACCCGCGTAGACATCCTCAGCCAAGGTTGCTCCATGGGCATCGAGAAGAGGCATATCAAATGGCTCTAGAGGTTGGCAGAGGCTCAAGAGAGAGGTCAATACCTCATCAACGCGCACACGCTCTGCCATAATCGCTAACCTTACTTGTTGAGAAGTAAATATTCATGGATTGAAGATGTAGAGGATTCCAATGGTGGCAACGAAAGCAGATATCAAGCGAGATCTGCGTGCCAAATTACGCCGCCAAAGAGATGCGCGTTACACAGAACACACTCTCGTGCATCTACTTAACCTCCCTGAGTTCTCACAAGCCCAAGTCATAGCTTCCTATTACTCCTATGGGAGTGAGCCCAACACACAGGAACTCAACAAGGCAATCATTGATAGTGGCAAAACACTTCTTCTTCCTCGTATTGCAGGAGAAGTTCTTGAATGGGTGAAGTGGGATGGCTCGAAAGAGTCACTGATGGAAAATGGAAAATTCCATGAACCTGTTGGAGATCCAATAAAAGATCTCTCACTTATTGATCTTGTCTTAGTTCCCGCACTTGCAATAGATCCTGATGGCTATCGTTTAGGACAAGGTGGCGGTTTCTATGACCGCGCACTGCCGCTAATGCGAGCATGGAAGCATGGAATTGTCTATCCATTTGAACGGATGGAACATGATCTGCCGCGTGAAGCGTGGGATGTTGCGCTAGATAGCTGGTAGCTCTAGATAGCTGTTATCTCTAGGGCATATTGCGAGCAACAACGATTCGTTGAATCTGATTGGTGCCTTCGTAAATCTGAGTTAGTTTTGCATCACGCATCATGCGCTCAACAGGATAGTCGCTGACATATCCATACCCACCAAGAATTTGCACAGCATCAGTTGTGACCTTCATTGCCACATCTGTTGCAAGAGTCTTGCATGCTGCTGAGAAGAATTTGAGGTCAGCATCTCCTCTCTCACTCTTTGCAGCTGCTGCGTAGGTGAGTTGTCGTGCAGATTCGATAGCAATTGCCATATCTGCCAACATAAATTGGATGCCTTGGAAATCAAAGATTTCCTTACCGAATTGCTTGCGCTCATGTGAATACTTCTTTGCTGCATCAAATGCACCTTGAGCCAAACCAAGAGCTTGAGCTGCAATGGTGATGCGTGTGTGATCAAGAGTATCCATGGCAAGAGCAAAACCCTTACCAATCTCAGAGATGCGGCGGTCATCGCCGATTGTCACATTATCAAAGTAGACCTCACGGGTGGGAGATCCACGAAAGCCCATCTTCTTTTCTGGAGCTCCAAAAGAAATACCTGGATCACTTTTTTCAACAATAAATGCTGTGATGCCTTTAGAACCAAGAGATGGATCGGTTTGTGCAATCACTGTGTAGAAGTCTGAGACTCCTGCATTAGAAATCCACTTCTTACTTCCATTAAGAACCCAATTATCGCCAACGCGCTCTGCCTTTGTTTTTAGAGATGCAGCGTCAGAGCCTGCCTCTGATTCTGAAAGGCAGTAGGAGAATCCTTGACCTTTTGCAAGAAGTGGCAACCAACGATTCTTCTGCTCTTGGCTTCCGCCCAACATCAAAGGAAGTGAACCTAATTTATTAACTGCTGGAATAAGAGAGGCTGAGCCACAGGCACGAGCAATCTCTTCAATAATGATGACTACTGCAAGTGCATCTGCTCCATCGCCACCATGTGCTGTTGGAACATGAGCTGCAAAGAGACCTGATTTCACAAGAGCATCGTGTGCTTCTTGTGGATAGCGATGATCTTCATCGACTGCTCGCGCAAAGGGTTCGATTTCATTTGTTGCTAAATCGCGCACGCTTGCACGGAGGTCGTTATATTCCTCTGGAAGTAGATACACACCTTCGAGTGACATTACTTATTCCCCTTTATTCTGCTGCTGAAGTCTATTGAGATAGGCGTTGTACTCGGCAAGTTCACCTGGTTCACCCATTGCGGCAAGTCGCGCCTCATTGCGATCTATACGATCTGTCTCACGCTTGTCATCGCGCATCCAGAGAATAAAGGTGGCAACAAGAGCGATAAGGATGGGAATCTCGCCCATAGCCCATCCCACTGTGCCCCCAGCACGCTGATCTGCCATGAGATCTGGAAGCCATGATGTCTGCAGTGAACCGTAGTAACCACCATCGATCAGCGTGGACTCAGACATCAGGGCCACGGAGAAGAAGGCGTGCAAGCTCATTGCTGCAAAGAGAATGACGATGCGAACGATATGTGGGTATTTACGCGGATTTGGATCCACGCCGATAATCACATTAAAGAAGAGGAATCCCGCAAGGATAAAGTGAATATTCATCAAGAGATGGCCTGCGTGATTGCCCATTAAATTTCCGAATAGATCGGTGAAGTAGAGAACAAAGAGTGAGCCATCAAAGAGTGCAAGAGCTGTGATGGGGTTTGTGAGGATGATGGAGTAACGAGAGTGAAGAGCGGTGAGTGCAAAAGCACGCACTCCTCTCTCTTTTCCATCTCTACTCTGTGGAAGTGTGCGCAAGGCAAGAGTGATGGGAGCACCCATCACAATAAATATCGGTGCAATCATTCCAAGCAACATATGAGCAATCATGTGATACTGAAAAGAGAAGAGCGCATAGACACCAAGTCCACCTGATGTTGCAAAATCAATCAAAGCAATTCCCACACCAAAGGCAACTGTGCGGCCCGTATACCATTGATCTCCACGCTTCTTAAGAACAATTACTCCCTTGATATAGAGAAGTGTTGCTAAGACAAGGAGCGCAATCATGAGCGCATCGGGCGTCCACAGGAGAAGAATATTTTTCAGTGAAGGTGCTGGCGGTGTCTTCATGCCTACTATCAACTCAGCAGCGGTGAGATTTGCAGTCTCCCCCACAGGTGGTTGAATTTGTGAGAGCCAACTACCCATCAACACAACACCAACCATCACCATTGCTTCAACACCAATAAGGCGAAGTAGCTCTAGCAGTTTGAATTCATCACCTGATGCCAAGATATTTCGATTGGCTCTTGCCATTGCAAGGAGAGCACCTGTGAGAATCACTTTTGCAATCACCACATAGGCATATTGAGTATTCCAACTCTTGCCATCATGCAAGCGAGTCCACGCAGTTGCGATGCCGCTTACCACCACAGAAATTGCTGCCCAGAGAGCTAAGTGGGAGAAGCGATAGAGAGCCGTGATGCGAAGTTCACGGGGGGTGAAAAGGATTCCAAAGAGCCCGCCAATCCACAGTGATAGAGCTGCAACATGGACTACAAGTGCTCCAATGGCAAGGGCATGGGAACCGTTTGCGGCTGAATGGCTTTGAAAGACTGGCGATACCAACCCAACAATGGCAATGCCTGTGAAGATCGCAAGAGGAAGTGCTCTCTTTACGAGAGGAAGTGCAAAAGCAAGAAGTGCTAATGCGATGAGTTGGATAAACATCGACTTACCAAGTGCTGTTTGAGTCAGATAAGAGGTGATTGTGTTGCCATCTAGCGCATCGAGAAAAGATGAATCGAGAATCTGCGCAATTTTGAAGATGGCTGCAAGGAAAGCGGTGAGAAACCAGAGAGTAGCCAGGAGGGAACTCTTTCTCTTAATTGCTATTCCAGCAGCGCTGAGCGCTCCATCGCTATTGGGGATAAAGAGCGATGCAGCTAAAAGTGTTCCAATAGTTGCAAAGGCGAGTAGGAAGTACGCGCCTTGATTAAGAATCATCTCTCGCTATAAAGCTTTCTTGCATAGCGGGCGAGCGCAACTGTTACAACGAGTGCTGCAAGAAGTAGTCCAAGAACAAAGATTGTTGTTCCAGCGTTATTTCCAGATGGAGTTGGTGCTTGTGTTGGTTCTGGAGCCACAGTTGCTACAACTTGAGGTTCAGCAAAGTTAAATACAAATGTTCCAGTGAGAGGAATATCGTTTTCGGCGAGGAGGTTATATGTGACGGTGTAGATACCTGAGCGAATCAAATTCTTGAGCCCCACCACAGCGCTGTTATCTGCAACTGTGAGAGTTCCATCATCTACTCGAATTCCGGATGGATCTGTGACTGTGACTTCATTTCCCGTATCAAGAAGTGGAAGTTCGGTAGTGATTGTCACTGCGCTAGGAGCTGCCTCTAGCGATTGGCCTGCAGTAGGAGTGGTGGAGACGAGGGTGTTTGCGCTTGCTGCGCCAACTCCTGAGAGAGAAATTAAGGTGGCAATTGCAGCTACCCGCATGAGCTTCTTCATCGTTCCTCCTTGAGTGGGCTGAGATGCCCTGCCAATTCGCGCCTATCGTGTCACCTCTTTACACTTAGGCGCTACCCCAGAGGCGAGAAAGAAAGGTCACAATCGATGCCCACATATCAATATGCATGCAGCGCATGCGGCCATGCCTTTGAAATAGTCCAATCCTTTAGTGAGGATGCCCTGACCGAGTGCCCTGAATGCAAGGGTGAGGTCAAGAAGGTCTATGCGGCGGTGGGGGTTGTCTTTAAGGGTTCAGGTTTTTACAAGACCGACTCAGCCCCTAAGAAATCCTCCAGCGAGTAATTAGCTCTCGTGGTGGGGAGGGCGGTCGCCCTTAATCTCTTCTTCGCGGCGGCGATCATCACTCTGATCTTCACGGGGATCGCGCTCATCATCTGTTGTTGCTGGAAAGATATTACTCACAGCGCCTCACCCCCTTTTCAACTAACCGCTTCGTAGCCTCATCCTACATACTTCTCCACATGTTCGAGAAACTAGGTCACCTTATGTATCGCCGCCGTAAAGCGGCTGTCGCACTCTTTGTTATCGCAATCCTGGCAGCAGGTGGCGTTGGATCAATGGTCTTTAACAGACTCGATTCAGGTGGCTACTCAAACCCTAATAGTGATTCATACAAGGTCTATACCTATCTCAAAGACACTTTAAAGCTCTCTGATCCAACTGTGGTGATTGTTGTGGATTCAGATAAAGATGTGACTGATCCAGAAGTCACACAGCGAGCACTCGCACTTGAAGCACGCATTGCCCAAGAGCCAGGAGTTTCTAAGACTCTCTCCTTCTGGAGTGCGGGCAATGAAGCAACTCTAAAATCTAAAGATGGTAAAGCTGCATACATTCTTGTTTACGGAAGTGCAGAAGCCTTCTCTCCTGCAAGCCAAGAGATGGGCGCATACTTCCAAGAAAAATATGACGGAGAGATAGATGGCTTCCGTCTCTATGCAGGTGGTGTGGGAGTAATTGGTAATGCAATCACAGAGAAGATCTCCAACGATCTCAAGATCTCTGAGGCAATCTCAATTCCATTGACATTTATCTTGCTTGCTTTTGTATTTGGAGCACTTGCAGCCTCTGCTATGCCACTTGTTGTGGGCGTCTCAGCAATTCTCGGCGCTTTCTTTATCCTCTATCTCTTCACTCTCTTTACCGATGTGAGCATCTACGCTCTTAACCTCACCACTGGTATGGGTCTTGGACTCGGCATCGACTATGCGCTGCTCATAGTCAATCGCTTCCGTGAAGAGCTCCATCGGGGTAAAGGCGTTGAAGAATCAATTATCACCACACTCAAGACAGCGGGTAAGACTGTCTTCTACTCAGGTCTCACAGTGTTCGTCACTCTGCTTTCATTGACCTTCTTCCCACTTCCATTCCTGAAGTCATTTGGATATGCGGGAGTCTCAGTAGTTTCACTTGCTGTAGCAGGTGCACTCTTTGGTCTGCCTCCGATTCTTGCAATCGTGGGATCAAAAATCGATAAGGGAGTTATTCGTAAGTCAGCAATTACTCCCAAGGAAGATGGTCGCTGGGCACAAACAGCTCGCTATGTCATGAAGCGTCCTGTGCCAATTGTTCTCCTCTCACTCATTATTTTGGGCCTCTTTGCAGCTCCATTGAAGAACATCGCCTTCTCTCAAGGCGATTCACGCATGCTTCCTGAATCAAACCCTGCTGCGGTTGCAACTGCCCTTCAGAATGAGCGCTTTGAAGGACAGACAGGAAACCCAATTGAGATCATCGTTATCGATGGCGTGGGTAAGGAAGATGAAATTGCTGCCTACTCAGCTAAGGTTGCAGCAACTGAAGGAATCGTTGCGGTTGTTCCTCCACAAACGTATGGAAAAGATATTCGTGTGATTGCATATCAATCGATGTTGCCACGCACACCAGAGGCACAGAAGTTGATCCACGATATTCGTGATATTCCATCACCAGAAGGAACTTTGATCGGTGGAGTTGCAGCTGACTACACAGACTCACAAGATGGAATTGCAAAGACTCTTCCGTGGGCACTTGGATGGATTGCACTTAGCGTTCTCGTCCTGATCTTCATCTTCACAGGGTCCATCATTTTGCCAATTAAGGCAGTTCTTCTCAATGTTCTTTCATTGGGTGCAACGATGGGTGTTCTCACTTGGGTCTTTATCGATGGCCACCTTCAATGGCTTGTGGGTTCATTCACCCTCACGGGAACGCTCGACACATCTATCGTGATCTTGATCTGTGTTGTTGTCTTCGGTCTTTCTATGGACTACGAGCTCTTCCTTCTCTCACGAATCCGTGAAGAACACTTGGCAGGCAAGGACAATGTTGAAGCTGTAGCAACTGGTCTGCAGCGTTCAGCTCGCATCATCACAGCGGCTGCAGCTCTCTTGGCAGTGGTCTTCGCAGCATTCATTACAAGCGGTGTCACATCGATTAAGTCGATGGGTTTTGGCGTTGCACTTGCAGTTATCTTGGATGCAACGATTGTTCGCGGTCTTCTCGTGCCTGCACTGATGCGCCTCTTTGGTGAGCGCAACTGGTGGGCGCCAAAGAAGATGCAGAGATTTACAATTACTCACTAGTTTCGCGTAGGCTTAGCGCATGGATCTCATCGCAACCCTTCAATGTGAGGACCAACCAGGCATAGTCCATGCGATGACCAGCGCTGTTCTTCTCTGCGAAGGCAATATTGTCGAGAACCAGCAATTTACCGACCACACCACAAATACCTTTGTGATGCGTACGCGCATTGAGACTCCTCAAGACTTTGAGAGAGCCACCAACAACCTCACTCTGGCTCTCCATAAATTTAAGAGCGGCCTACATATTCGTCCTGCTGATGTGAAGCCTCGCGCTCTCGTCATGGTCACTAAAGAAAGTCACTGCTTAAGAGATCTCCTCTATCTCCTTGAACTCAATGAGCTTCCCGTTGAAATTCCTCTCGTGATTTCAAACCGCGAAGATCTCCGCTCACTTGTTGAAAGTCATGGCATTAAATTTCAATATCTACCAATAGATGCTGGCAATAAGAAGTCTCAAGAAGCTGGCATCCTCAACGCTATAGATGAGTTGAAGATCGATTTTGTTGTCCTTGCTCGCTATATGCAGATTCTCTCTGAGGATTTCTGCAAGCGCCTTCCTGGACGCATTATCAATATCCATCATTCTTTCTTGCCTGGGTTTAAAGGTGCTAAGCCTTATCACCAGGCCCATGATCGCGGCGTGAAGATTATTGGAGCCACCGCTCACTTTGTGACACCTGATTTGGATGAAGGTCCCATCATTGAACAAGATGTTGCCCATGTTTCTCACACGGCAACGCCTGAGCAACTCATCTCTCTCGGAAGAGATATTGAGCGCCGAGTACTCTCTCGAGCAGTTCACCTCTATGCTGAAGATCGCATCTTCATCGTGGGGCAGCGCACAGTTGTCTTCGCTTAGGGAAATGGGTTGATATGAGCTCTCGTGCTAACTCAAGTGCAGTGCTTCGTTGTGCTGATGAAGCAGACTCTTTCTACGACCTCAAAGATGACTGGGGAGATTGGGCTGTTGAAGAGTATGAGTTTGATTCATTCGACTCACTCGCATCTTTCCGTGCTGAAAATCTTGATGAGATTTGGCGCAGAGTTTTTCAAGTCTGGTCAGCTCTTCGTGAAGAGATGAGCGAGTCCCTTAAGGATTCAAGCGAACTCGCTGCTATTGAAGAGCTCTTCCAAGATCGCCCATATGTTCTCGGAACATTCCTCACCACAGGTCTGGGAGATGCCAGCATTGTGGGTTGGACTCAAGCATTTGATGATCTCTTTGAAGAAGCTCTGGAGCAAGACCTCATTGACGAAGATTCAGAATGGATGGACCTCGTTGATGAATGGCTTGATTACGCAAACCTTGAGCCATTTGAGGCCACTGCTGAGCGCGTTTTGACCTTCTAGAGTTTCATAGAGCATCGTAGAGATATTCACTTTAAACTCAGTTCATGCTTGGTGGAATCAATAACGCGCTCTTCTTTCAAGGGCTAGCTGGCTACTTTGTTGTGGCCTTGATTTTGATTCCTATATTGAAGTGGGCTTTTCCCACCAATAAAGCGATCAAAGCTGAGAAAGCCCAGATTCGTCAGATGCGTAAAGAAATTAGAAGGATTAAGCGCAAATAAATTCTTTATGCAT
>JACCDO011172223.1_pt1 | contig 10033 bp, 5 predicted proteins | sample 7446101 | NCBI WGS metagenome assembly JACCDO01 (sample SAMN15323440, study PRJNA562643) | freshwater metagenome | isolation source: river surface water | place: USA:Blue River Watershed | collected 2017-08-16
AAATGTAGGACAGGATGGGGTATCGTCAATTAAAACAATAGCCCTATCACTAAGCTTTGGAAGAAGAGCTTCAAATTCTCTTTTTCCATGTTGTGCTGCAGGTTCATAATTTAACCAGTCAATATCATAACTATCAAGGTAAGCTGCATCTACTTTATAATCAATACCTTTAATAAATTCAACACTATCACCAAGATGCGCAGAAGCTGGATTTGATAATTCAGTCTTTGCCCTTGCAACAGTATAATGTACTAAATCTACAGTGTTAAAGGTCCCGCCATACTTATTAATATAAGTATCAAATAATCTTGAACTTGCAGTAGTACTCCAAGAGCTTGTCCCTGTTTCAATAATGTTTGGTTTTTCAAAGGATTTTAACATCTCGAAAAACTTTCTGAAAGTAAAGTAGTTGATATGGTGTCCTCTTTGACGCTCTTCCTCAGTTAAATTCACATAAACATCATCTGCATCCTTCTCGTATCTATCACCTTTAACGGTATAATAATTTCCGTCAAAGTGTAAATCTGGTTCAACTACCTTTGAGAAATGATCAACTACAATTTCAGACATCTATATTTTATATTAATAAAGTAAATGTTTAAATTAATATATGATAGTAATCCTATCTTACATTAAACTAAAATTAGTAATATAACTTTACTATCTCCAATAAGTCTTCATTCTCTTCACCTTCTATTCTTCTTATTTGTTCTTTTATCTCCTCTACTAACACTTCTAACTTATCTTCTAAATCAACCTTTCCTCCATCTGGATTAAACCTTATAAATATCCATTTTCCACTATGTATCATATAAAGGTCATCGTATCTTATCTCCTCATCTAAAGGGTCATATCCACTATGAGCGAACTCATCTGTTTCTATAGCTAATATCGTATTCCCTATCAACTTTCTATGGTCTATTCTTCTCCGGTGAGTGCAATCACAATTTCCTGTATACAAAGGTTTATCGTGTATAAACCCTTTAAAATGAGAGTTAATTTCATTCCTAACTCTTATCTCCTTAGTATGTCTATATACAACCTTACTTCTCTCATCGTCTGGAAATAATACTTTAAAACAAGTAGCGCAATAACCATCATACTTAGAAGAACCACATCTACCATCAATCCAATCAATACAATTAGGACATCTCTTTCCGCCACCGTGAGATATACAGAAATCAGTTTTACCTTGAGCGCTACTTTTACATCCATCTTGTTTACATCTTTTACCCCCACCGTGTGATATACAGAAATCACTTTTACCTTTGGCGGTATTTTCACACCCATCTTGTTTACATCTCTTACCACCTCCATGAGATATACAATAATTAGTTTTACCTATAGCACTACTTTTACAATCTTGTTCTTTACATCTCTTACCACCTCCGTGAGATTTACAATAGTCAGTTTTACCTATAGCACTGCTTTTACACCCATATTTCTTACATCTCTTTCCACCCCCGTGAGATATACAGAAATCAGTTTTACCTCTTGCAGTACTTTCACATCCATCTTCTTTACATATTTTACCCCCACCATGAGCTTTGCAATAATCAGTTTTAGGTCTTGCAGTACTTTCACATCCATATTCTTTACATCTCTTACCACCTCCGTGAGATATACAGAAATCAGTTTTACCTTGAGCAATATTTTCACACCCATCTTGTTTACATCTCTTACCACCTCCGTGCTTACAACAGAAATCAGTTTTACCTATAGAACTGCTTTCACATCCATCTTGCTTACATCTCTTACCACCTCCATGTTTTCTACAGAAATCAGTTTTACCTATAGAACTGCTTTCACACCCATCTTGTTTACATCTCTTACCACCTCCGTGCTTACAACAGAAATCAGTTTTACCTTTAGCACTACTTTCACACCCATCTACTTTACATCTTTTACTTCTAACATTAACCATATCATCTTTCTTATGAAACCCGCAATATACTGGAGGTTTAGTATAACCGAAAGTTGCTGTTTTATGACAGTCTTTACACTTAGTCATTTTTAACTTTACAAATAAGTTAAAAATAAAACTCAATTAAAGAAACATATTTAAGTATATAAAATGAGCTACGATATTGTTATAGTTCACGGTCCAAGCGATGATGAGGTTTTACCTTACACTGTCTCTCAGATAAGAAAGTTTGTGAAAGGAGGTGAACCTGGAAAAGACTTTAGAAATATTTATATAGTCTCTCACGATTCTGAAATTGACCTTTTTGAGGAAGAAGTATTTAAAGGGACTAACATCATTGATGAAAAAACATTTCCTATTTCAATCAATGATGTTAATAGTATTATTCAGACCCCAAAAAGAAACGCATGGTATTTCCAGCAATTGCTTAAATTATACGCGTCCCTTGTTATCGAAGATATGTTAGACGATTATGTTGTGGTGGATGCAGACACATTGTTCTTAAAGGACATTAGTTTCAAGTCTGGAGGAAAATACCTCTTTAATATGGGGACAGAACATCATGTCCCATATTTTGAACATATGAAGAGACTACATCCATCATTTGAAAAGATGGTAAAGTTGAGTGGTATTAGTCATCATATGATATTCAACAGAATGATTGTAAGTGAGATGATGATGGCTGTTGAGAAGCATCATCACTTTACACCATTTTGGGAGGTATTTTTAAGAGAAGTTGTTCCAGAACAAAGACACGGTAGTGGGGCTTCAGAATATGAGATGTATTTTAACTATATGCTTAAAAACCACAAGGATAAGATTATCCCGAGAAAAATCCACTTTGAAAATACAGGGTTGCCTGTAGAATATGTTTTGAATAATTATCAAAATCTTGAAAATGGACCATATTATGCGTCCCTTCACGGATGGATAGTTAATAGACAACCAAGGGCTAAAAGATCCAGAGGTGATAAAAAGGATACTTTTAAAATCCTTTCCGGGGAGGAATTACAAGGATTATGTGATGTGACTGTTATTACCCGTGAAATTGAGAATTTTCATCGTTCATTACCGTCAACTGTTAAGAAGGTATATTTAGATGGTAATATTGATTACTCTTTACTTAAAGGTAATAAGAAGGTCTTTGTGTATACCCATATTCTTGATGATTTTATACAAAAGGTATGGCCTAATATGGAAGGTAAATATGTTATAATGACCCATAATTCAGACCATGGTATTCATTCTCAACATTTACCTTTACTCGAAGATGAAAAACTTATTCATATGTTTTCTCAGAATACCCATATAACTCATCCTAAGTTGACAGCATTACCTATTGGTATTGCAAATTCAATGTGGCCTCACGGTCAAGTATCATCAATTCAACATTTAGTTTCGTTGAAACCTGAGAAAAAAGAAAGAATTTATGTGAATGTAAGTGAAGGGACAAATAGGGCTCATAGAGGTAAGGTATTAGATATTATGTATAATAACCCATTATGCGATTTCTATCCTCAAAATAGACCTCATAAAGATTATCTTGCAGAGATGGCTGGTTATAAATGGGTATTGTCACCAAAAGGAAATGGGGTAGATTGTCACCGATTATGGGAATGTATGTATGCAGGAGGTATTGCAATATGTGATGATAGTGTAAATGCAAGGGCGTTTAAAGAGATGGGATTACCTATAATTTTGGTGGAAGATTATAATGATGTTACTTTAGAGTGGTTAAATTCGCAATCAGTTTCATATGAAGGGGTAAAGAATGTGTTGGATTTGAACTGGTGGAAGAATAAAATTAATAGTTACTTTGTAAACGAAAATGAAGGAAATTTTATCCTTGTATATATAGGACAGTTAAGAGAGTTTGTTTATGAGTGTGTAAAACAAATAAAGTTATGGAACCCTATATCAACCATTCATTTGTGTATTAACAATAATGACCATAATAAGACTTATGTTGAAAGGTTATGTAATGATGTTAATTTCGTGTATATAGAAGACCTTGAGATGACATATCATCATAAGATTTTCGTTCAAAGATATACCAATATGAGTATGGGTGGATTTTGGAGATATACAATGGAGAGGTTCTTTGTAGTCGAGGAATGTATGAGAAAGTTAAATTTGAAAAATGTGTTCCATTTAGAGATAGATAATATGGTATATTTTAAGGTTGAAGAGATATTGGAGAAATGTAAGAGTATTGATAAGATATTAATTCCAAGTGATAGTGAGAGAAGATATATAGCTGGTACTTGTTTTGTGAATAATCCAGATAGTTTGAATGTGTTAAATAGGTTCTTTACAGAACATTGTGCAAATAAGGATGAAATGCACTCTATTATGGATTTTACAAGAACTCATACTGAAGTTGATACTTGGCCGGTTCTTCCACCAGGAGATAATACAATATTAATTTATGAGGATAGAAGACATTGTGAAGAAGATATAAAGAGAATAAGTAAGTATTCAGAGTTATTTGGAGGAGTATTTGACGCTGCAGCTATGGGGCAATATTTCGGGGGAATTGATCCAATCCATCAAAAAACAAATTCTGATGGTTTTGTAAATAAGGATAGTATCTTTGGTATAGACAGGGCTAAGTTTAGATGGGAAAAAGTAAATGGTCTTCAAAGGTTAAATATAAGTGTAAATGGGGAAGAATGGTATCCTGTATATAATCTTCATATTCATAATAAGAATTTAAAGAGATGGATGAGTGATATTCCAGAAATGACAAAGCATCTTCCGAACATATTGTAAATTATTATTATTTTAAAAAATAATAATAATAGTATAATAATAAAATGATTGAGTGCGTTTTATCGTCTAATGACATAAGGATGTATTATATTGATGGAAAACATGTGTCTAAAGAATACATGAAATTATATGTTAAAAAATTTAATAAAAAAATGCCTTACTGTGTAAGTATAAGTAAAAATACTAAACTAAACAGGTTAAAGAAGCAGGTAAAAGAGTTAAAAAATATTTTATCAAAATTTCAAAATAATATGACTTCTAAAGATTATATAGATAGTTCAATTTATATACATCAATTAAAGGATGACTTATCGGTTGAAAAGATAAATCTTCTAAAAAATGAGTCAGACAATAAAGATGATATTTCCGACTTAATTTCCCATGAAAACGAACTGAAGGAATTAATAGATAACTTAAAGAATCAAAATACTATTATGTCTGACAATTTTAATATTTATAAAAAAAATAAAGAAGAGGAGTTAGATAACCTTAAAAACACAATTAAGAATTTGGAGTTTGAAATTAATAAGGTAAAGGGTGATTTGGAAGAACAACAAAATAGCAGGTTAACAGAGGAACAAAAAATAAAAGATTTAAATTACAAGTTGTCTGAAAGTGAAAATATTATAAACAACTTAAAAGATGATAATGATAAGCTTAATCAGCTTAATGATGAAATACTAAGTAAAAATAAAAATGAAGAAATTGAAATAATAAAATTAAAGGTAAAAGAATACGAGAATGCTATTGAAAAATTAAAAGTAGAAAACAAGGTGCTTAGAGGTGAATTAGATGAAGTAAAGTTATATAATGAAAATGAAAAAAAAGAGCTTTTTGATAGGTTGAAAATAAAAGAAAAAGAGTTGTTGGAATTAAAGAATGAAATAAGTAAAACCATAGATGAAAAAACTGTATTAGAGTCATCCTTAAATGATGCTTTAAAAATAAATAAAGAACTTAAAGAATCTGAAAAAGAGATATCAGCTGGTGGTAACTTGAGTGAATTTAAATCAGAAGAGAAGTTAAAGGAAATTGAAAAGATAAGGGATGAGGAGAGGCTTAAATATGAGGAGAAGATAAAGGAAATTGAAAAGATAAGGGAAATTGAGAAGATTAAAATAGAAGAGAAGATAAAGGAAATTGAAAAGATAAGGGATGAGGAACGCCTTAAGTCAGACGAGAAGATAAAAGAAATTGAGAAGCTTAAAATAGAAGAGAATGTAAAAGACGAAGATAGACTTAAAACAGAGGAGAAGATAAGGGAAATTGAAAAGATAAGAGATGAAGAGAGGCGTAAATTAGAGGAGAAGATAAGAGAAATTGAAAAGATAAGGGATGAGGAACGCCTTAAGTCAGACGAGAAAACAAAAGAAATTGAAAAGTTAAAGGAGAAGTTAAAAATAGATGATAAGATAAAGGAAGGAGAGAAGTTAAAAGAAGAGGAAATTCTTAAAACATATAGTGAACCTAGTAAACCAGGTCAAACAGAAGAGTTAGATATTCTTAAAACAGAAGTAGATGATGCATTAACAGAGGTTAAAAAAATAGGTAAAGATTTAGATAAGGACAAGAGCGTCAAATATGAGATATTAGAAATAGAAAAGATATCAGATGAAATTAAGAATGATTTAAATGCTATAAGAACAAAAAATATCGATATGTTTTTAGAGTCTTTAGGTTTGAATATTGAGACATACCCTATAATTTTTAGTATTAAAAGTACAAAAAATAAGGTTATTAAAACTGAAAAAGTTATAGATGCACTTTTATCCTTAACGAGAAGTTCATTATTAAATTTGAAATTCTTTTTAAGAAATCCTTCAATATTAAGACTTATGAGCTTATCAGAAACTGATATTGTATTAGATGAAACCACAAAGGATATATTAACCGATATTTATTATACTACAATTACCGATGATATTATAGCTGAGAGTATTGAAGAATTAAAGAATAAGGTAAGAACAAGAACACTTTCTAAAAGTAAAAATGTGTTTATAACAGGTTTAAGAGTCCCTTTATATGAAAAGTTTATAAGTGAGCTTTTAAAAGATAGTGATAAAGGTAGTAAGAGAATAAAAACTGAAACCTTGTTATATTATATTATTCATATACTTATAAATATTTCTAAGTTGTCTGGAAAAGAATTGGTTCAATATGAATCTGTGCTTAGTTTGTTAATGAATATTATAAGAAATTCTATACAAAAAAATGAAAGTTTAATTAGCGTGCATAATATGATTATGCAAACAAAAAAAGATGATATAAATGTAACCCATAATAATGATTTAAACATATTTACATTTTTAAGGTTAAGAAGTGATGATGTTAATGATGCTAATAAAAGGTTTAATATAAAAATAGATTCTGAGGAAAAGTCTATATATATAGGGTATGATTCAAGCACAAAAAAGTTTTATGATAATAATGAGCTTATTTATAAGAATATTAAGTATAAAGATAATTATTTGTTTGGTCCTTTTACAAAGATATTTAAACCTTATTTGACTAACAAAGAAATAGCGGAAGATCCAAGTGTTGAACTCTTAGTGAAAAGGTTAAAAAGCAAGAAGCCTGTGATGATTATAGGTTATGGGTCAAGTGGAAGTGGTAAAACCTCTACATTGATTAACTTTTTTGATAGAAATACAAAGATAAATTATCCCGGAGTTATGATTCATATGAGTAATAAAATGCAAGATGAATATAGTAAATTAAAAGTGTCTTTTATCGAGTTAGAAGGTAATATTAACTCTGATACACCTGTAAAAGATTATAAAGTTTTACCTTTAACTAACCCTCATATTTACGAAGATCAATCGTTTATTATAAAAAATGGTCAATGGGTTATAGATGACTCTAATATTAATCCTTTATTTAGTACAGATGAAATAAAGAAGTATAACATAAGTGTTGATTCTACAACTTTACTGGGTAATTATATAGTTCAAATAATGGATAATTATAGAAATATAAAAGCAACCACAAATAACCCTGAAAGTAGTAGAAGTCATATGTTAATTTTTGTAAATTTTATAAAAGAAAATGGAGAAAATGTATACTTAGTTGTGGGTGATTTTGCTGGTGTAGAAAATATGTTTGATTGCCTTAATAATGAAGTATTAAACAAATTTATAGAAATAAGGGATAAATCTAATAACAGATTTTATAAGGATATATTAGACAGCAATATTAAAGATAAATTAGGGAATACTTTAGAGGAATTAGAAAAAAGTAAAAAACAAACTTTAACAGACGCTGATAAATTAAAATTTACAGCAACTAAAGAAAAAATAAATTCAACTTTAGAGGGTATAAAAGAGATCAAAAGATTATTTTTAAGCAAGAACCCTGGAAAACAAGGCGGTATTAAAGAAACTGATAAACCAGCTAGAATCATAGCTGGTCCTTCTGATGTTGAAGCATTCAAAAAAAGCAAGTATAGATCAGTAATTAATATGATCTTTGAAAAAATGTACGGTAAAAAGATAGCAGAAGATTATACATCATTAAATAACGCTGTTATAGACTCATTCAAATTGAACAAAGACAAAGTAACAAAACTCAAGTTATTTGAAAATGCAATAAACCTTGAAAATTCAAAATTTATCAACTTAGAAACAGCTGAAAATATATGTGTAAAAAGAGTTAAAGAAGGGTTATTTATAAACGACAGTTTGGAAAGCTTAAGAATGGTTATATCTCAAACTATAAAAAATAAGCTCAATAGTAACAGAATAGTTCCTCCTTTTATAGATCAATGTGTTGCGTTTCAATGTAACCCGTATTTTGAAGATTGTTTTGGTAATACATTTGAAACCGATGATAGCCGTAAAAGTGTAATCATGGATGAAATAAAGAAGAAAATGTGTGATAAAGAAGAATGTGATATTTACAATAATTTAAACATTGCAGTTTTTAATGTTTTAAACATATCAAAAGGAGCTAACAATCCCCCTCCTATACCATATACTGATATTTCAGGCTTAATGATAGAACTTTTAAGACTTAAAACTCTTAAATCAAAAATATATGATAGCAGCTTTAGTGATGATAGTATTAACCCTATTTTAGAAGAACCGTATGTTAGAAAAGTATTCTTGAATGATATACTGAATAGAGAAACTATAAAGATGTACGATAAATCAGCACAAGATTATATCATAAAAATTGTAACTATATTGAAAGAAGAAAACTATACTATAGAACAACATATCAATAATTTAAATATTCTTATAACTTATATAAACAAAATAAATGCAGTCACATCTATAGGTACAATGGAGTTTTTAGATATTATAGCTAAATTTGGAATAAATAAGACAATTTGTAATTTTCAACTTTACGATGACGCTGAATTTCAACCTTTTGTTGAAGACATTGATACAGAAATAAAAGAAACTATTCTCCTTAGATTAAAAGAACAAAGAACCCTTTTATTATCTATATTTGAAAACCTTTTTGTTCAATCTTATTTTAAGTAAAAATATATTGTTAATTTATTTTTTAATGAATTAATAATAAAATGAATGTTATGTCAACTATACTCTTATTTATAGTTTTAGGATTTTTCAGCTTTATGTTAGACATAAAAACCGCTCCTAATGATCTTTATGCTTCATGTGAGATACATTTTCCTGTTTTACTAATACATCATATAATATGGGTTTTTACAATGACAGGATGGTTAAGTTTTAATCCTTATATTTTATACTTGTATTTATTCTCAAATATCGTTCATGCGTTTTTATGGTATGTGTTTAATAATGAATGTATTCTTACAATGTATATGAATGAAAAATGTAAAACTACTGATACAAAACTTAGAACTGCTCTTCTCTTTACTAAGAAAAAATTTAACTTAAATACAAATAGATTTTTAGACGTAATAATATTCAGTTTAACAACAGCATATGTCATATATAAATTAACCACTAAAAAAATATCTTAATTTATTACTTTTTATAAAGTAATAAATTTATTTACCCTTCCTTAAAAGGTATAAAATATATAATTCTTCATTCTCGTTTAGTATAGTATGGTTTTTACAAGTTTCACATTCTATATACATTATGCGTTTATTAGAAGATGCTTTTTCAACTTTATAATTACAAACTCTACACGACCAATGACCACACTGTAAAGGTGATGAAACAGTGGAACACACAGAACACTCTTCATTCATTTTTATTTATTAGTTTTTATTCTTTAATCCAAGTTTTCAATTACTTGAGTTCTTATTTCATATTCAATTGCACCTATAATTCTATAGAATATATCGTGGGTTCTTCTATTTACAGATAACCCTGTATTCATAATAGCGGCAAATGAATTTTG
>JACCDO012347885.1_pt1 | contig 10032 bp, 8 predicted proteins | sample 7446101 | NCBI WGS metagenome assembly JACCDO01 (sample SAMN15323440, study PRJNA562643) | freshwater metagenome | isolation source: river surface water | place: USA:Blue River Watershed | collected 2017-08-16
AGTGATAATTTATTCTTGAAGATAAGGGCTTCGTCTTCGCCTACGCCCCCATAAAATGGATGCCGATCCATTTTATGCAAGTTATATTTTTGCAAAAAATATAATGCAGAACTATCATAATAATTTTATTATTTATTTTTTAATATTAAAATAATTTAAAGAGATAACTACATATATAATTACCTAGTATTATATCTAGATTATAATTTTATAATCTTTTGTTGTCTATTTTGATAACAAAAAAAAACTTTTTCAAAAAACAATAAAAAAAAATGGATGAAATTTGATGATTTTTAACAGAGATACAAACATATTGAAATTAATATCTTAATAATTTTCATTATTAAAAATATATTGAATTACAAGAAAATATTACACTACGAATCAATTTATAATTTAATTGATTTTTAACACACAAAAATATATTAACACATTAATTACAAATACACTTGTATCTCCAAAAGTTGTTTAAAAACAAAATTATTATTTTTTATTTTATCTCTTGGCATCAAATTATTTTTCATCCTTTATGTCAAGAGGAACAAATAATAATTTGCTATTATAATAAGGATATACCTTACTATAATTTTGATTTTTGTGTATCGCTTAACAGATTAAATAATATTTCAATTTTTTTTGGTAAAAATATTCCTGCAAAACTATTACAATAAAAATAAAAAATTGATTTTTACTTATTATATTTAATAGTAAAATTAAAATGTTAAAAAAAACAAATAAATCAAAAAAAAATAATATTGATATTTTAGAAAATGAAATATATAATTCTATAAATATTCCCAATAATTTAGAAATTAATAATAAGCAAAAAGATAATAAATTAGAAGATAATAAATCTGAAGACAATGATAATTATTGTTTAGGAATAAAAAAAAATAATGTATGGAAACATATTTTTAATGAAATTAAGTATGATGGTAAACAAGATATTTGTATTAGTGCTGAACAAATTAAAAAATGTAAAAAATCTTGGAAAGGTGAAAACTGTCAATTTGAGCCAAGATTATTATGTAAACAAGATTGTGATGACGATAGACCTCAAATATTTAAAGATAATAACTTATGTATTATTTCAATTAAAAATGGAGAATATTTATTGACAAAAAATAATATTTATTTTAAACTTCCATATAAAAAAACTAAAACTATTGAAATTGAAAAAAATGATGATTCTCTATTACTTAGTATTGGTAATAGTGAAACTTCTTTAATTGATAATTTAAGATATTCTGGATTATTTGAAAAAAAACAATATTTAGGAGAAAAAATTCTATTTGGTCTCTCCGAGCCTCTATTATTTTTTATATAAAAAATAATAAAGAGGTCCTCTTCTTAATGGTCGTCATAGATGTTCTTTTGTTACTAAAATCGGAAATAATGAAATCACAATTGAAGGTTCACAATATGAAACAGATTCATGTTATGAAAGTGAAAATAAAATATTATTAATTGAAGGTAAATCAGTTAATGATATTGAAAGTTTTAATATACGACAAATATATTATCCATATAGAACTATTTATGACAAAGTTAAAAATAAAAAAGAAATTATATGTTTATTCATTAATAAAGATAAAAATAATATTATACATATATGGAAATTTGAATTTGAAAATCCATTAGTTATGACTAGTATTAAAAATATTAGTTATAATACATATCAATTTGATTAATTTTTATATTTTAGCCTAATAAGATTTTATTATTACTTCGTTTACTTTTGATTCTGGATTTTTACTATTAATTGCTCTTCTACATAATATTTTTTCTATTGAATATTTTTTTTTATCATTAAAACTATCTAATACTAAGTTGGTACATGAATTTGACATCATCCATTTTATATTTTGTTTTTTTAATTCATGAAGCATTTTAAATAATTTTTCATGTAATTTTAAATCAAAACCATCTGATGTATAACCAACAAATGATGTAGCATTCATGGGGACGTACGGTGGATCAGAAAAAATGAACGAAGCGGACGAAATATTTTTTAAAGAATCTTCAAATGAAGCATGAATAAATTCTACATCTTTAATTAACACACTAATATTTTTTATATGTGATTTATCTACTATTCCTGGATTATTATAATGACCAAAAGGAACATTAAATCCATTTGGTCCTAATCTAAATACACCTCTAAAACATGTTTTATTTAAAAATACAAAATAAGCTGAACCCAATAATGATGTTTTTTCTTCTTCGGTCATTGCATTATATTTACTTCTTATCCAATAAAAATAAGATTCTTGGGATGTTAATGCTTCTTCTTTTGTTTCTGGTTTTCTATTAATTGTTTCTCCTTCTATTGCATAATATTCATTTATTATTTTTATTATTGTATTTAAAAATTTTTTTGGGGTTTTTTGTATATTTTTATACACATATATTAATGGTTTATTAAAATCATATGCATATATTTTTTTTTTTATTTCTATTATTCCTGAATTTTGTAATGTTAATAATCCTAATAATACACTCCCTCCTCCTAAAAATATTTCGTGATAATTTTCCATTGAAGTCGGAAATTCATCCAAAATTTCTTCTAATATTTGAGTTTTTCCTCCTACCCATTTTAAAAAGGGTTTTACATATTCTATCGGTTTTTCTGGTTTTTTGTTTTTTACTAATTCCATTTCTATTTTATTTACTTTTTTTACTTTTAGATCTTTTTTCATTTTTTTTTGATATAATAATTACTTAGAAAATAATTTTCATCAAAATATATTGGTAATTCACATAGCAAATGTAGTTCTATTAAATATTATTAATAGATTTTTTATATTCTATGTGATAATAATTTTTTGATGATAAGGGCTTCGTCGTTCCTCCTCGTCCCCCCTTTTTATTTTGCAGGATTAACTTTTAATATTAAAATAATTTAAAAGTTTGACTACATATATACTTACCTAGTATTATATCTAGATTATAATTTTATAATCTTTTGTTGTCTATGTTGATAACAAAAACTATTTTTTTAATAACTTGTATCAATATAAATTCCTTTTTTCCTTTTGGGTTTTTCATCAGAAGAACTATCTGATTTATAAATTCTTTTTTTATTTAAAAATTCCGGATTATTTTCTTGAATATATTTTAATAATTTTTCAGGTGTATTACAAATTTTATTTAATTCAGAAAAAAAATTAAAGATCATTATGATATCTTCTTTTGAAACATAATAAAATTCTCTTCGTGGATTTACTTTGTATTTAGACAATATAATTTCCAATAATTTTTCATAAAACTTACAACAGACTAATTCATCGCTTTCATGTTCAATAACACAATCTAAATATAAACTGGTTTGAATAGTTGAAACCCTAGATTTAATAGTTTGCCCAGTATTACCTATTTTGTGTATATTATAATCCCAAAGTGGACAAGATAAGCAATATAATTTACCTTTTTTGAATTTCATAAAATATTTATTTTCTAATAATATTATTTTAGAAAATAAATTATCTTATATTATTTTAATAACACTAATAAAAATGTTTAATATTAATTTTACTATAGATGAATTAAAATTTACAAAAATAAAACTTTGTAAAAATTCTAAAATTCCATTAAAAGATTGTTCATGGAGTAAAAAAGAAAATTGGACAAAAAATCAAATTGACTTGAATAAATATAATTATGGTATATTATGTGGAAAAATTAATAACTTAATTGTTGTAGATTTAGATTTAGAAAAGGAAAAAAAAGATAATAGATTTGTTCCTTCTGGATTTGAAAAAATAAAAGAATATATTGATGAATTTGGTAATTTAGATACTCTTACTGTTAAAACCCCTTCTGGTGGTATTCATTATTATTTTCAATATGAATCAAAAAATAAAGCAACCAATATTTTAATTGAACAATTGTCTAATGCTAGTGAATTTTATAATTGTGGTATTGACATTAGAACTGAAAAAAAAACTGGCGGTCCAGGTGGTTATATTGTCGGTTTCGAATCTCAAATTAATGGTAATAAATATACAATTATTAACAATAAACCAATTTCTGAAATGCCTGAAGATCTTGCATTTTGGTTATTACAAGGTTCACCTACTAATATTAATAATAATATTATTGACACAACTGATAAAGAAAAAATAAAAAAAAATAAAACTAGAAAAAATATAACTAAAAATGTTATATTTAATCCTAAATATAAATATGATACTACAATTGAATATGTTGAACAAATTTTAAATGAATTACCAATTGACTGGACTGAAAATAGATTTAATTGGTTAAAGGTTTTAACTTGTTTAAAAAATTTAAATATTAATGGTGTTGAAGAATTATTTTATAAATTTTCTGCTAAATCAACATTAAAAAAACATGAAGGTAAATTAGTTCAACAAAAAAATAAAGAAGAATGGGATAAAAATAATTGTCATATAGATTTTAATTATATTATTTGTGTTGTTAATAAACTTAAAAAAACTAATTATCAATTAATTCAAAAATATATACCTGTTATTAATAACGTTAAATTTGAAAATAATTATGTTTTTGAAAATAAATATGTTGAATATGATTATAAATTATTTGAAGAGTATGATAATATTATTATTCAATCGACACCTGGAACCGGTAAAACTACTGACACTGCCAATAAATTTTTGGAATACATTAAAAAAAATAATAATGATAAAAAAATTATTTCTATAGTGGGTTTAACCAATACTGCTAATCAACATATTTCATCATTTGGTAAGGATGATGTTAAAATAAAATTAAATGATTATAGAAATTGTGGGTATTCGGATATTAATGATAATTTGGTTATCTGTATTAATTCATTGCTCAAATTAGATTTTTTAAATATTAAACAAATGAAAGACAAAATTATTTATATTGATGAATTTGAACATTTTTCTAATAATCTCACTCACAATAAAAATTTAGATAATAATATTAGATTGATTAATAATTTATTAATGAAATTAGTTAAAAATTGTTTTAAACTTATTATTTCTGATGCACTTATTAATGATAATGTTAAAAATTTCTTAAATATTTCTAAATCTACCAGAAAAACTATTTTTATTAAAAATACATATAAAAAATTTAAAGGTGTTAAAGCCGTTAGATACCATAATGAAAATGATTTTTTAAATCAAGTTAAAAAAGATATTGAAGAAAATAATTATTTTTTATTCGGTTCTGATTCTTGTTCTAAAATTACTCAATATTTTGATGAAGTTTCTAAAAAAGACATTAATGAAAAACAAAAAATTATTGATAGAGATGATGAAATAATTACTGAAATTTTTAATAAATTAATTGCTGATGTTGATGAAGAAAAAAAGAAAAAATTTTTATTAATTACATCTAAAACTGCTTTCAAAATTACTAATGCTGATGAACAATTTAAAGATATGTTTGTTTTTTATTCACCTTCAATTGTTAATTCTGTTGATTTTAATCCTAAAATAGCACAAAATCAATATTTATATTTTAATTCTATGACAATTAATTCTCAATCTATGTTTCAACAAGGAACAAGAACTCGTTATATTAAGGAATTAAAATTTTTTGGTATACAGAGACAATATGATTACATTTATGAAGACATTAATGATGTTGAAACAATTAACAAAGATTTAATTAATTCTTGTGATAAAATTAAAAAAGTTTGTCTTAATACTAATGAAGAAGATGAAGAAACTATTATTGAAAATGCTTTTTTTAAAATGTGGTGTTTTAATGAATATACTAATGATTGTTATAATACTAATAAAATTTGTCATTTTCAAAATATTTTAATTAATGAAGGTTTTATTTTAACTCATGTCGGTAATGATGTTGTTTTAGATAAAAAAAAACAAACTCAAATGATTAAAACTACACAAGAAAATAATATTAATAATTATGATAATTTTGTTGAATTATATAAATCAGGAAATAAAATTGAAGGATATGAAAAATATATTGAGCGTATTAATATTTTAAATCTTAAACCTGATGAATTAGATATTGACAAATTTGGTTATTTAGTTTATAATGAATATAATTTAAATTCTTATTTTAATCTTTTAAAATTATTTAAAACTGATGAATATATTAATTCTAAAATTGACGATTTAAATATTTCTTCTTATAGTGTTAAAATGATTAATAATGTTTACAATAAAATTTATTTATTAAGAAAATTTGAATCTTTATTTAATATTCAACCATTTGATTTTGATTTTAAATTAGATGAAAATGATATTAGTAAATTAACTGATAGTGAATTTATAAAATATAAAAAAATTTTCAGAAGTGAAAAAAAAAAACCTACTAAATTAAATGATTTTAAAATTTTTTATAAACAAATGATTGAAAATATTACTGGAAATAATTTAAATATTATTATACAAAAAAGATTTGTTATTAATGGTAAAAAAATTAGAAAATATGATATTGATGAAAATAAAATACAACAATTTTATTTTTTGTCCATGAGAAATTGTGATAAGTTCAATGATGATTATAATTTTGAACTATTAAAAATATTTAATATTAATAAACCAAATGATTATAAAAAATATTGTTTTGGAATAAATAATAAATATTAGACTGTATACTTTTTTTTAAGTGAGGCAATTCGGAATAGTATTATTTACTTTAGAGTAATATTAAATTCCGAATTGCCTCACTTTTTAATACTAGACCGAACTCGTAATAGTATTATTATAAAATAGTAATTATTAAAATACGAGTTCGGTCTAGTATTAAAAAGTATTTATGATTCATATTTTTTATATTATTAAATATAATTCTATTGGGATTTTTTTTACAAAAAATTATTTAAAATATTGATTTATATTTAAATCTTTAAAAAAATATATGGTATTATATTGTTTTTTTTCTCCATCTCTTTCTTCTAATATTCTTTTTGATATCAATTCATATTTTTCACTTTTAAATATTGATTTTAATAAACCTATTTCATCTCTATTTTCTTCTTTTTGAATAAAATAATTCCAACAACCACATTTATATAATTTTCTTATTTCTGGAATCTTATTTTTTAAATATTCTTTTAATTCATTATTATGTTCTAAATCATATAATAATACTCCTCTATTCTCTTCTGTTAATCCCATCTTCTTTTCTAATTCTTTTACCAATTCTTCTCTTTCTTCACCAAATCTTTCTGCTTTAGATTGTCTATTACGAGTTCTTTTTTCTCTTTTTCCATTCTCATTTGTATTATCTGAATTTGATGTATTTCCTTGAGAGTCATTATCCATTTTATTTATTTCTTCTATTTTATTCATTTTACTTATTATTTCTTAATATTATATTAGATATTATTTTATTTTAAAATTATATTTTTATTTTCACTCATTTTTTATTTTCTCTGTATTTTCCTGCGTATAATTAGTTCCTAATCATACTTGCTTTTAATCAAGTAGTCTTGATTAAAAGACGGACCTAACAGCCCCATAAAATGGATTGGTAGTCCATCGAAGATGGCAACCTTGCTACGCTAGGCATCCATTTTATGCAAGGATTTGATTTTTACTAAATCAAATCCGCAGATTATCATAATTAAATATAATTTATTCTTTTGATATACTTTTTTTTAATATATTGACATCCTATATGTTATATAACTTAATCCATTCTTTATTTTTCCATCTTTTGCACCTATTGCTGCATCTTTTCCTGTTGATAATAAACAATTCTTATTTTCTATATATACCCAACAACTTTGTATTATTCTTTCTCCTTTTTTATTTTTGTTTATATCCAAACCATTATCCCTTTTTACTCTTAATTCTATTAAATTCTCTTTTCCATTACTTTTTAATATGATTTTTTTTATATACCATTCCCATCCTTCTTTTTCATATCTATTACAATCTTCATTCTCATCATCTTCAAAATTTATTAATTCATTTATTTCTTTTTCGGCCTCATTAAAAAAATTTTCCATCATCCATTTTTTTTCTTCCTTTAATAATTTTACCATTTTATATTATTTTTATTTTATATTATTTTTTATTTTTATCCGTATATTCTCTTTTAATTACATATTTACGCTCTTTTATGGATTTTATTTTTTTACGCATTTTTTATATCATCCCTTCTTTATAACATAATTTACATATAACATAATATCCTTTTTTTCACAAACATTTTTTTATACACTATGCATTTTTTACATACTTTTGATTTTATCTGCATTCATCCTAAACGGATTCACTTGCTTTAAATGACTACTAAGTCATTTAAAGTGGGCTTATTGGTTATTCCAAACGCCCACATAAATTCATTCTAAGGAATGAATTTATGCAAATAAATAAAAATTTATTTTTATTTATGCTGATTTTTTCTTCATTGTTTTTTATATACTATGCATTTTTTTATATACTATGCATTTTTTTTATATACTATGCATTTTTTTTATATACTATTGACTTTTTCTGCGTTCATCCTAAACGGATTCACTTGCTTTAAATGACTGACAAGTCATTTAAAGTGGGCTTATTGGCTACCCCAAACGCCCACATAAATACATTATTACTATAATGTATTTATGCAAGCAAATAAAATTTATTTTATTTGTGCTGATTTTTTTTTTCAAATTTTCTTTTCTTCTAAACAATTTTTTTCAATCTGTATACTCACTCTTTTTTATATTTAAATGACTTAAAATAATAATAATATATATTATTACCTAGTATTTTATCTAGATTATTATACAATAATCTTTTGTTGTCTATATTGATAACAAAAATATATCTTTCTTTTTTTATTATTTTCTAAAGTTTTTAGATACTATTTCATAACTTTATCTCCTATATATTCTGGATTTTTTATAATTATACATTTTTAGGACCAATAAAATATAAAACTCTAATTACATTTGTAAAATCTATAACTATTTTATTTACAGTTACCATTTTTTTCAATTTTATCTAATTTTCATGTTATTCTTGGAGTAATTGCATAAAATACCATAAAACCCTTCAGGCTTGCAATCAAAGATTGCAATTCCCGTTATGGTATTTCACTAAACTATTTTTGATATATTAAAACTACAGTAATAATCATCTCCTATAGTAAATTCAATTTTACTTTCTTTATCTATATTTTTTATTTTATTTCTTATTAAACCATAATCCGATACACTATTTGATTCATACAAATATAATGTTTCATCTACTATTTTTTTACAATATTCTTTTATTTGTATCGGATCGTCAAAAATTATTTTTGTACCATCAACACTTGGCCAGTTCCATACACCATGAGCATGTTTATTTTCATCCAACAAATAGTAATTTTTTTCTATATTTACTTCTAATATTATATTCGTCATACCTAGACCATTCTCATCACATAATTTATATGGAAATGATGGCTCTTTTATTATCTCAAAACTTTCATAATTATTTTTTTTGTTATAACCATATCCACCATAAACACCTTTTTTAACTGCTTCTTTTATTTCATCCAAAGAATTAAATTTAATTATCCCGTACGGCTTTTTACGCTTAAATATTAAATACATTATTTATATATTTATTTATTACCTTATATACTTATTTTTTCATTTTTTTTTCATCTTTTTTATACACTATCGATTCACATAGCGTTCATTCTAAAGAATAAAAATTTATTTTTATTTATGCTGATTTTTTTCGTTGTTTTTCATTATCATATACCACTTTTATTTTTTATATACAATTGATTTTTTCTGCGTTCATCCTAAACGGATTCACTTGCTTTAAATGACTGTCAAGTCATTTAAAGTGGGCTTATTGGCTACCCCAAACGCCCACATAAATACATTATTACTATAATGTATTTATGCAAGCAAATAACATTTATTTTATTTGTGCTGATTTTTTTTTCAAATTTTCTTTTCTTATATATGATTTCTTTTTATTTATGCTGATTTTTCTTTTAAACAATTTTCTTTTCTTCTATATGATTTCTTTTTATATTAAAATGACTTAAAAAAATAATAATATATATTATTACCTAGTATTTTATCTAGATTATTATACAATAATC
>JACCDO010280451.1_pt1 | contig 10030 bp, 11 predicted proteins | sample 7446101 | NCBI WGS metagenome assembly JACCDO01 (sample SAMN15323440, study PRJNA562643) | freshwater metagenome | isolation source: river surface water | place: USA:Blue River Watershed | collected 2017-08-16
ATCGCTATGGTAAGGCTCGTGAATGTAATGGCATCGCCTAAGCTGTCGAAATCCTCTGGAGAGCTCCATCCTATTCCAAATTCTGTTCCTCCGCTAAACATCCTAAAAGGAGATTTTGTCTCTACCTTTATTCCCATATTGGCAAGCTTGTTGCTTATCTCACCGTTTATTCCCGGAGTATAGTCCCTGCCAGAATGCGAATAGTACCAATCGTTCAGCCTTATTACAGCATCCTTAACTTCTTTCCAGGCAAAGATGCCACCCGGATAAAGACCGCCAGGAGGCGAAGGCAATCCAGGTATTTCCCTCGCAGGAGATCCATAAGGACGTTCGATTTGCACGGAAAAAAATGTATCTTTGACTCCTAAAATAGACGTATCTCTTTCAAAGCCAATCTTGAATCCTTCGTCTTTAAGCTCCTGCATTATATCTTCAGCATCTTCTTGCATCTCTTCGATAGATTCCGAGATTTTGTCCATCTCGTCCAGTTCAAATATTCCTGGATCGTCAGACTCGTCCAAAAAGCGGCCTATCTTTACCATAAGCTCGTCATTGCCTAAATGATGCGTAGAATCGACATTGACGTTTCGAAGCTCGCCAACAGAATAGACGCATCTAACAGAGTTTGGGATTCCCTGCCTTTCGCATAGATCGGAATACTGCCTGTACATATCTTCCGCGATGGCCTTCACTGCCTCGGGAGTCGTCGTGCATCCAGGATGGACGTCAACATCCATAGGTATGACTATGTCATCTGAATATTTAGTGTTTATGTCGTTCGCTATAATCTCAACGTTTTGCTGAAAGGACTTAGGCGTTTCCGAAAGGAAATGGCAATACTTTATCCAGTCGCCCGGCGTTCCCTTTTTAGGACATATTTTTATATAGATTACTCCGCATCTCATTCCGCAGTCTCTTCAGATTTCTTTTCTTTCTGTATCTTGTTTATTATGTATCCTGAAACGGCGAATTCTGCCGCGGCCCATAGAAGGAACTCTCCCATGCTAAGAGTAGAATGCTTCTCCAAGAGGAAGAATATCATTCCCCACTGTGCGATCAAGAAGGCGATTCCAGATTCTATCCTCTTCTTCGAGAAGTATGAATCCTTCGCGGAATAGATGTTCATTATCTCTTTGACTACCCATTTGATGTTGCTCCATCCGAAGAAGTATTTCTTTTCTGCCGCCTTAGGCGCTGTCTTTCCTTTTTCCATTTGCTTGCGTGATTTATTGTATATATTCGGAAAGGAAAAAGGAAAATCGTCAGAGATACTTCAGTCCGTCGAACTTCTTGTTGTAGTCCGTGGCTTCGGCGCCTTTCCTGTATTGCCTTTTGCGCTTAGGTATCCACTTCTTGTCGAGAACGTCCCTGCTGAAGAAAGAGTCTAGGCTAAGAGACTTGTGCGGATTCGCAGAAAGGGTCGCCAGCTTGTTGATGTCCTTGACCTTGCTTATCCTGTGAAGGAACTTCATAGGATCTTCCGGCTTCTTCTTCTCTACTATCATCTCGAACAGCTTGTTCCAGAGAAATACCGGATATCCCTGATCCATCTTCTCTTCTGTCTTTATGTATCCTGCCTCGTCGTTATCGAAGAAGTATCTCAGATCGAGCCCGCTGCCTTCGATCAGCTTGTAGTCGGTATTCACTCCGACGAGGCCTATCGAGTTGGGATAGAACAGAGAGTCAAGATATCCTTCGAATACGGTTATCACGTCTCCCAGATCCACGTTGAGTATGTTGAAATAGTAGGAAAGCTTGTTGTAGATGACCATCTCGTTCATGTCGATGTCGAGAGGCTCTTCCTTGCCGATGTTTATCCACTCCAGAAGGTTCTCGTAGTTGTATATCTTGAACATCCTTCTCCTTCCCTCCTTTAGGTTCCTTATCTGCATGCCAAGCACCTTCGAGTCTCTGCGGTTGAGCATGACGATTATCCATTCGCTCTCGTCTTCGTTCTTCCAGTATTTGGCCTGATATATGTTCTTATGCATCTCTGGAGGTATTCCGCGGCCGACAAGATACTTGTATATCCCGCCGTTCGGCTGGATCGGCCTGAAGTCGCTTATAGGCGTCAGGTTGGAGTTCAGGACTCGCTCGAGCTCAGACATCTCTATAAGGTTCTCGAACTTCGCGTCGGACATGCTGTTCTCGTAGTCCGAATACGTCATCACGCTGTTCAGGTGCTCTATCATCTCCAGCTTCTTGTCTGGATCGACCATCTCGTTGAAGTCCCTGCACATTCGGTCTAGGTTCGTCCTCTTGTCGCAGTTGAAGCAGATGTATATCAGCCTGTTCACATAGAGGTTTCCCCTCTTCTTGTGAGCGTTCTTGGAATCGCCGCAGTATGGGCACGCGATGTTGAGACGGTCGACATAGTCGACTATCTTCCTCTTGTGCGTGTTGGAAAACTCCTTGTTCAGTATGCGCTGAACCAAGCCTTTTATGTATTCCTTGTCCATATCTCATGTATGGATCGGAAAGGCCAAAGTTTAGTCTCTATAGGGTATCTTGGCGCGCTCGCAGTCTTCTTCCTGGCCTTCGTTCTTCAAGAAATTGTTGATGTAGCCCATCATGTTGGCGGCGCCTATAGGGTTGTGCGAGTGAACGGTGATATAAGGAAATTTTATCGGATAGGACTTCTTCTCGAATCGAGACATCTTCTTCCTCTTTGGGTTCTTCTTATAGAAGTGCTCTATCAGCCACTTAACGCAGTCGAGGCCGGTCGGCTCTACAATCTTAGAATAGTCGATTGTGTAGTTCTTAGCCACGTTGCTGAAGTATTCGTCCATTGCAGACTTGTCGAGGTCGTGGTCGAGAGATATGCGCGAAATGCTTTCGAGGCCGACCTCTTGGATCTTATTGGAAAACTCTTCCATGCTTCTTACTACGATCCATCCTTCTTCCAAAGGAGTTCGCTGGTCGTCCAAATAAATCCTATTCATTTAACAAAGATACGGAATCTAATCGACTATTATGTTAGAAGGCGCGGTTATCTTCATCGTCACTAACGGAGTTCTATCAACTTTGTATATAACGTCCATCACTTTGTCGATGTTTTTGTATTCTTTGTCATCTGTACGTCCTTCGTCATAGCCCCAAGCAAGATAAAAACTCGTCTTACAGTCTAATGTCTCTAACTTACCTGAAAAGTCTTTCAACATCTCAGACATTTCCTCTCTTGAAATAGCTTTGTCTCCTTCTTGATGTCTCATCTGTATACCAGAAACTCCACTATATGCATTTTTATCTTCTGATAATAAAGTATATCGAAATTGGATGATCATCATGTTTCCTCTTATGTTCCTTGGTGTTTCACCACTAAGTTGTTCTTCATAATCATTTGTTACATAACCCATTTGAGCTCGTCCAACTCTTTTGATACCAAAAATATCGTCAAAGTCATGGCCAATACCACCCGGCGTTCTTCCATCTACGTAAGTGGCTATTCTGTTATCGTGTAAGAAGTCGTATCCACATTCCTTTATATCATCCATATAAACAGGTTCTGTGCTCTTTGGCTTTCTCTTGAAGAAGTCAAGGAATCCTTCGTATGTCTTTATGCTTCTCATATGTTCATGTATATTATCATTTTGTATACATCGGCAGGAAATTCAGAGATATCCACTCCTTCGAATATCCTGAACAGAGGCTTGATCATCCATGACCTCGTCTCGAGCCTGTAAGCGTAGTATTCCTTTATCTCGGACCTGTCTGTCTCTAGAACGCTCTCCGGAATATCTTCCAGTATAGAATAAAGCAGATCTCTGTAGCCGACCAGCTGAGAAGACGTATACCTAAGAGGAGTGAAGCTTCTTGATTTTTGGTCTCTGAGAATCCATGCGTAAAGGCCAGGCAGCATATATCTCTCGTCTCCAGGGCTGTTCACATGCTGCGTGCGCATGTTTGCCTTTATGTTGCCCAGAAGGCCTTCGCCGGGAACGGATTCGACCATCATCTTCCTTAGGTCTTCTTTGTATTTGGCCAGATTGAACGTCGATCCTTCATAATACTTTTCCTTCAGCCCAAGATCTTCCTCGATCTTGCCTTCTAGCGTTTCCGAATACTTTTTGTCGCCTATCTTCTCGTCCATGAAGTGGTGCTCGCCCGTATAAGGATCCTTCATGTAGTCTTTCCTGGAATAGTATTCTCCGTCTACTTCTATGTAGTATTGGGTAAGCTCCATAGGGCAAAAGTCCGTGTCGCCATTCTCGTTTGTCCTGAACTCTATGATATCGGAATCCCTAAGCCAGAGATAGTCGTCCATGCACACGGATCGGACCGTGTCCTCGGTATAGAAGCTTTGGTCATGCCATTCGCTGTATACGGTGTCGGCGTTGGTGCTGACGTATTCGTCCATATACTCAAGCCATATGGCGGCTTCATAGTGGACGTAGCTGTCCACGTCTACGCACCATCTAGCGTCTTCCTCGTCTATATTCTCTCCGTGATACTCGCTCCATACCGTGTTCGATCCGTCTGAGGCGGTTCCGTCGGTATGCTGCATCTCGAGGTAGTCGCTTCCCGAGCCGCTCCAGGAAGAAGTCAGAATTCCGTTTTCAGGGTCTAGATACGCGAAAGTATCCATATAAGGATAGTAGTGGTATCTGCCTTCTTTGACCTTTATCTTGTATGAGGAAGAAGAAGACCTAAGGATATCGTTATCCTTCGCGTAGGCCTCAAAAAGCAGCCTGTCGCTGTCCTTTATCGTGTAGATCCTGTCCATGAACTTCTTTCCTGCCACGCCTGGGCCGTCATGCAGCGTCCATATGAGAGCCCTTCCGACTATCTTGTCCGGATCCTTGCCTTTCAATATAAGCAGGCTGCACGATTCTGGATTCTGGACATATATGTCTAGGTATTTTTGGCACCTCTCATGTCTCATGCACGAGTTTCCGAGCTGCCCGCTCACTTCTTCGTATCTGTCTTCCAGATACCAGTATCTTATATCCTCGCCTTTTACCAGCTCAAAGCCTTCAGAGCGATTGGCCATCGCGTCGTAGGTAGACTTGTAGGCGTTCACGAAATTCTCTATGTCCTTGTCCGGAGCAGGAGTCCCGTATACGTCGGCAAACACGTGCCTTACCCATCTTCCTATCGAGTAGTTTGGAGTCCTTCCGGTCTTCCAGAATTTGCTTCCCTTTATCAAGCCGGGCGCCTCTGCGAACAATTTTTCCAAATCGGTGTCAGGATACTCCCTGTAGAACCTGCTGGACTGGACATACGAAATCATGTCGTTCTTCTCCGTCTTGTCTATAAGAGTATATGTATCGAGCGCCTGGTTCGATTCCTCGGCCGCGAGGAGAAACCTGGCCACGCCGTTGGCGACGCCGTTTTCCTTCGCTATCATAGTGAGTATTTCCCTGAAGTCGTCGGAATAGAATATCATCATTTTTCCGCTCTTGGCAGTCTCTGATATGAAGTCTAGATATTTGATAAGTCTCATAGTCTATATATAAAAAAATCCGCTTAAAAACTAAGCGGATTGTTTGTTGCCTCGATCTTCGACCTTCGGCTTAATCTTTTTTTTTACTCTTTCCAGTCGCGTTTTTCGACAGCTTCGTAAGAAGCTTTGTCTGGCCTATGGCCCTTGCGACGAACGGCTCTTTGCTGTTCATCTCTCCTGACATCGCCGCGTTTGGAGTCTGCATAGACATCGTGCTGGAAGCGAGCGGATCCATGCTTTCCCTGAACTCTCCGAAGGTTCTCACCTTCTTCGTTATGTTCTCCGGATCCTTGGTGCCTTTGACTACGAATTTGTCAAGGCTCGAGAACTGCTCGTGATGGATGCTGTCCATAAGGTTCTCGATATGCTTCACGTTCTTCAGGTCGTCGTCGGAAAATCCTATCATCGCCGTATATCCTATAGACTTGGCGAACCTGTCTACTCTCTCTACGAACTGCATGAGCGCGTCTTCCTTGGCCTTCTCTGGGTTGGCAGGCGATCCGCCTCTCGATGGAGCAGACACTCCTACGAATTCGCAGTTGCTGAGGTATAGCTGCACCAGGGGATTGGTGCTAGGCGTTCCTCTGAGTATCCTGTCATATTCTTTGTTGTGCCTGAAGAGGTACGCGAACTTCAGAAGGTTGTTGTACATCTCGTCGATCTGCTCAGCAGAAAGCACGTTGTCGAGTATCCACTCCACGCCTTTCTTCATCGAAGGAGCCTCGTGGCCTCTGGCGGTTATTATCGCGAAAAGCGCGCCGCTCGTAAGGCACTCTGTAAAGTCGTCCCATGCCGGACCCAGCTTTCCTGCGGATATGGCGGCCTTCATGTCTTCCAAGAACGCAACGTCTCCTCTTGGCCCGGTATCCCTGAACTCGCAGAACGCCTCTGTGGCGTCGCCGTTGACTACCCTCCAATTTTCGGAGTCGCTCCTTACTATGGCGAAGTCTGCCGTAGACACGTCTGTAGGAACCCATTCTCCGTCAACAAGCTTGTCCATGTGAATGACGGTTGGCATGTTGAGTATGTTGTCGTCCCAGTCGAACGCGTAGTAAAGCAGCTGCTTGTCGCCGGCCGCGTCTTCCTTTATGTATTGGCCGAATTTCTTTATCATCAGATGATTATTTCTTTTTGTTGATGAAAGACTGGAAAGACTCTAGCTGTCCTTCTTCTTTTTCTTCTTCGTCGTCATCTTCCTCGTCTTCTTGACCGAATTCATCTTCGTCTTCGAGCTCGCCTTGGCCGAAGTCTTCTTCCTCTTCTTGGCCGAACTCGTCGAATCCTTGAATCTCTTCTTGACCTTCGCCTTCTTCGCCTTCTTGGGCAGCTTCAGTCTCTATTTGGAACTCTTCCACCACTTCGTCTTCGAAAGTCGCTGCTACAGAGATAAGGCCATCCCTTTCTTCGATAACGATCTCGTATCCGTTGATTTCTACTTTGGTTTTCATGTTTTTCTCTTGTTTTTTTGTATATATTAAATATTGAATCTGCTTTATATATTAAACTTTCAATCCGGATTTGGATAAAAAACCAAAACCAAAGCAGATGGATTTCAAAAAATTCGCGAGAAGCCAGAACATCGGCAGCCACTACTTCGACGACTACTTCAAGAAGACGCAGGCAAACAACACGCCATACCTAATAGAGCCAAGCGGCGCCTCGGTAGACATATTCTCGAAGCTTCTGGACGACCGGATAATATTCCTCTCTACAGACATAGACGACTACGTGTGCAACATAATCAAAGCGCAGCTGCTCTACCTGGAAATGGAGAGCGAAAAGGACGTAAAGCTCTATATCGACTCCGGAGGAGGATCCGTATATTCGGGTCTTGGGCTGCTCGACGTAATGGACTTCGTCAAGCCAGACATAATAACCGTAAACACAGGGCTGGCCGCGTCGATGGCCGCGGTGATACTCTGCTCCGGCACTAAAGGCAAGAGAAAGGCGCTCAAGAGGAGCAGGACGATGATACACCAGCCGCTCGGATACACCGGATACGCGCAGGCGACAGACATGGAAATCGAGGCGAAGGAGATAAACTCGCTCAAGAAGGAGCTATACGAGATAATATCCGACAACACGGGCCAGAACTACGACAGGGTCTACAAAGATTCTGAGAGAGACTACTGGATGACCGCTGCGGAAGCCAAGAAGTACGGAATGATCGACGAGATCGTGCAAAAAAGAAAGTAGATAGATGGAAAAAGACCTTATGTCACTTTCAAAGGACGAAAGGCTAAAGATTCTGAAAGAAGACATGCTGAAAAAGGAAAGGCTTAGAAAGAACCTGTATCCTCTAAACGTCCAGATGACCGACCAGGAAATCGAAAAGTTCTTCGAGGAAACGGACGGATACATACAACGCATATCAGAATCGCCGTCTTTCATACATACCTACGTGAAGGAAAACAAGCTAGTTCAGAAAACGGCCAGGACCGATACTATTAAATTCAAATCTATAGAAGAAGCGATAGACTTTGTCAAAGGTCTCAGATTCAAGATAGTCTACTTCTACGACCTGATAAAGGTAAGAGACGAGTTCGGAAACGAAAACATACATATAAGGATAGCCGAAGTGGATGACGAAGGACACATGATGAGAGAAAGAAGAGAATCTCGAATAGACGAAATACTGGAAATAATAAACAAGCCTCGATAGATTCGAGGCTTTCTTATTTAATATATAAGAAATGAAGAAGTTCTCGAAGATAACAGAAGCGGTCGTCTCAAAAGACGACAAGCTGCTCAGGAAGCATCCGTCCTTCGACCCTGAGGCATGGTCTAAGATAGAAGGCCTTATCGAAATAATGTCGGCAGACGAAAGATATACAGCAAGCTCTCTGAACGCGCTGAAGACTCTGATATCGAACATGAATACCGATTCCATGATATATTGGCAGAACAACGTCAAGAAGGGAGGATACGACTTCGAGGCATTCTTCCGCCTGTTCGAGATAGATTCCGACGAAGACGAGATAAAAGACTGCGTTCGATCGATCATAGACAAATCAAGCAGCATTAATGCAGACTCTAACGAAAACACGGGAGAGTTCTTCATAAAGATGAGAGAGCTAAGATACGGACTTGACGACATAGACGAGCTGATAGAAGACGTGAAAGACGTTCATGGAAAGCTGAATATGATAGAAGGAACAGACTTCAAGATAACATTCGAGATGAGGTCCAGAGACCTGACTCTTCCCAAGAAGCTATACAAGGGAGCAGATCCTAACATAGACGCATGGTTCGACCTCAACGGACTGATGGCCAAGAATTCCATCGGACAGATAATATCAATAACGGCACACGTATTCAATCCCGATACCGCATTGGAAAATCGATATAGATAAAAAGAAAAGCCGCTCATCGAGCGGCTTTATTTCTTTAAGAAAGAAAGACTATTCTGCCTTCTTAGCAGGCTTTCTCCTAGCAGGCCTCTTCTTAGGCTCTGCCGCCGGAGCTGCAGCCGCAGGCTTTTCTGCCTTAGGCTTCGCAGGAGCTTTAGGCGCAGCAGGCGCTTTAGGAGTCTTTGCCTTTGCCTTGATTTCCTTGGCAGTGACCTTCTTTTCAGACGCCACTTCGGCAAGCCTCTCCTCGATCTGCTTAACAGGCTCTTGCTTAGGCTCTTCTTTCACTACTTCTTTAGCTTCTTCAACGACCTCTTTGACCGCCTCTACCGCCTCTGCGACTTCCTTTACGGCTACCGCAGCTTCTTTGGCGACTTCAGCTGTCTTCTCTTTGCTAGAAAACAGGCTTTTGAAGAAAGATATTAGCTTTTTCATGTTGAAACTTATTTTTTTATTATATATCGTCCTTCTTTTCTTCCCTCTGTAAAAAATCCTCGAAAAATAAATAAAAGCCAGCATTCATAAACAACGGAGCCTTTTTAATATATAACATGAAATAAAAAATACGCCAAAATGGAATGAAATTCAGATACGACAGCGCGACAGAACAGCTGGTGGTGGCAGAAGCATCGAGAGTAGAATACCATCAGATGCAGCTGTGGCTGACCAGGAAAGTCAAAGGCTGGAAATTCCATCCCGCGGTGAAGATCGGCGTATGGGACGGAAACATGTCGTTCTTCAAGAACGGCCGGATAAACCTAGGCCTCTGGAAAGAAGCCATGAGAGGATGCAAGGAAATAGAGATGCCTTTCCTTCTCGAAAACAAAGAAGACTTCCCTATAAACAGGGACGTCACCTTAGACAAGGTCTACGCGTTCTGCAAGGAGTTCTTCAAGACACACAAGGTAAAGAAAGACGGAGAGTGGATTCCTTTCATGCCATACGACCACCAGATAGAAGCAGCATACAAGATATTGAAGAACAGATACTGCATGGCTGAAGTGGCAACATCAGGAGGAAAGTCTCTCATCATATCGATAGTTATGTTCTACACTCTGAACAACATCGAGCCTGACGCGAAGTTCCTCATCATAGTTCCTTCAATAACGCTCGTCACTCAGTTCTACGACAACATACTCGAATACAACTACGGAATAAACAACCTTCTCGAGATGAAAGAAAAGAACTCGACCGAGCTTTCCTCAGGCCACAAGCCATGCACGGTAAGAGTCGAGGA
>JACCDO010456630.1_pt1 | contig 10030 bp, 5 predicted proteins | sample 7446101 | NCBI WGS metagenome assembly JACCDO01 (sample SAMN15323440, study PRJNA562643) | freshwater metagenome | isolation source: river surface water | place: USA:Blue River Watershed | collected 2017-08-16
ATACATTCCTTCAAATTGCACAAAGACTTCGTAATAAAGGCTTTGAAGTGGTTCCTCAAGACGATAGGCTGAGTATTATTACTCCGAATCATATTCGATTATCACTTCTAGGCCTTGGTGTCCTACAACAATATTGTAGAGATGATACTCTTGAAGGTAAGGTTTTCAGCGCGATGTTTAAAGACCGTGCCTTCCCTGATAGTAACATTGATATAAGAGAATACAATATTCGTTTTAAGGTTCGCCGTGAAGAGGAATTAAGTGAAGATGATCCGCGTGTAGTGGCTTTACTTACAAACTGGGAAAAGCAGAAAAAGGCCTTCCGACTCATTCGCCGCTGGACCTTCCGAGGAAAGGGTATTCGCATTGATATGTCTATGGTCCGACAATCCCCTAATATTCCTGGTAAGGGTGAATTTGATTGGGCTACTACATTTCAACAGAAGAACGTATTTAAAGAGGCTCCCCGCTATGAAGTTGAAGTTGAGCTACTTCACGATACTGAATATACTGATACACCCGAAAAGGCACTAAAGGCACTAATTGGCGGTGTAGGTGAAGTACAACGCGCTATTCAGAAGAATACTCTGCTTATTCGTAATTCAGTTGTAAATGCTGTACGCACTGAATATCAGACAATGGTTGGAACTGAGAAGTTTCGTGGTGTAAATCCTGTTACACTCAAAGTGCGTAATATGACCGAAGAAATGGATCCTGATATTGCCAATATTCGTGGAGGTTACAATGTTACTGATAAGGCGGATGGTCTTCGTACAATGGGTTTTGTTGATAAAACTGGTGAATTATATTTAATTGATATGAGTCTTAACGTGTATCGTACTGGTCTTAAAAATTCTAAATGTGCTCAGTCGCTTGTAGATGGTGAATGGGTTACAATTTCTAAAGAAGGAAATGCAATTAATCACTTCCTTGTATTCGATATTTATTACTCCAAAGATGGTAAAAATATTTCAAATCAACCATTTGTTCAATACAAAGATGGTATTATTGATAATGCGGCAGAAAGTCGATTTAATGCATTGAAACAGTGGTATAATGTATGGCGTGATGGTGTTGAAGTAATTGCTAAGGGTCTTACTGATGCTACACGGCTCATAATTAGCCTGAAACAATTTCAATTTGCTACTCCTAATAACGCCACAATCTTTAGAGCGTGTGCTACTGTTCTTGATACAACTAAGATTTACAATACAGATGGTCTAATTATTACTACCAACTCAGACCCTATCCCTGAGAGAGCTGGTGTGCGCTGGAATAAACAGTTCAAATGGAAACCTGCTAAGGACAATACTGTAGATTTCCTTATTAATTTTGAACGTGATCCAAATATTCCTACAATTGATAAGATTACTACAACTATTCATCCTAGCTCTGAAACTACTGTCCAATACAAAACTATGCGATTATATGTGGGCAGTGATAAAGACCCTGCTTTTGATAATCCTCGTACAACTATCTTACTACAACAACCCCTTCCTAAAGAGAAGGGAGTAGGGCGTTATAAACCTGCATTGTTTAATCCACTAGAATTTCCTGATACAATGGCTAATACTTGTAATATTGCAGTCTCAACTGACCCTGAAACTGGTGAAGAGTATGTTAGTACCGAGGATTCAAAAGAGCCTATTCAGGACCGCAGTATTGTTGAAATGCGTTATGATTCTAGTAGAGAACCTGGGTGGCGTTGGGTACCAACACGCATTCGTCACGACAAAACAGAGCGTCTTATTCGCGCATCTCTGAAAAAAGGCCCGATTAAATACTCAGGAATGATGAACGACGAAGGTGTTGCCAATGATGTATGGGATTCTATTCATAACCCTGTAACTGATTCAATGATTCGCTCAGGAAATGAACAACCTAGCGAAGAGGAATCTAAACTCATCCTTAAACTACAGGATACTGAAGTGGCTAAAAAGTACTATGAACGTAAAGCCCCCAAAGAAGATATCAAACTCGTACAAGGTATGTTGGATTTCCACAACAAGTATATCAAAAATGAAATCCTTCTGAAAAAATCACTACGTGGAGGTAACAAAAATCTTCTAGATTTGGCGTGTGGTAAGGGTGGTGATTTGTTTAAATGGATATTTGATGGTGCGCGTTCTGTTGTTGGTGTTGATACTGCTGGTGAAAATATTACAAATCCAGTAGATGGTGCTTATAAGCGGTATGTAGAAGCACTAATGGAATTTGGTTATAATCGTGTTCCTAAAATGGTATTTGTAATTGGTAATAGTGCACGTGATATTGTGAATGGTGATGCTGGTGCAACCCCTGAAGAACGTGATATTCTACGTAGTGTATTTGGCAGAGTAGAACCTGAGGGTCCTATTCCATCCTATGTACAAAGTGTTATGGCTGGTTCTTTCCGTGCAGGAGCAGATGTTGCTGCGTGTATGTTTGCTCTACACTACTTCTTTGAAAATCAAGTAACTCTCGATGGATTTATTAAAAATCTTTCTGAAACTGTAAAGATTGGCGGTCTATTTATTGGTTGCTGTTTTGATGGCAATAAAATTTTCAATCTCTTACGTGGTGTAGAAAAGGGACGCTCTAAAGTTGGTAAAATCGAGGATACACCCATTTGGACTATTACCAAGGATTATGATAAAGAGGAGTTACTAGCTGATGATGAATCTATTGGTCTCGCTATTGATGTAGAATTTATTAGTATTGGTACTACTCATAAGGAATATCTTGTACCATTTGAACTTCTTAAGAAGAAGCTGGCAGCGGTTGGATTTGAACTTCTAGACAAAAAAGATTTAGCTGAGATGGGACTAAGTAACAGTACAAATACATTTGATGTAAGTTATGAAATGGCTACTCGGGCTAAAAAGGTATATAATATGCCTGAAGCTGTAAAGGAGTTTTCATTCCTGAATAGGTGGTTCATATTCAAACGCGTTGGTGAAGTGGCAGTGCCTGAAATGCCTAAGATTACTTTACCCGTAGGAGAAGAGGTTGGTGATAAGGAAGAAGTCAAACCAACCATCTCATCGGGTGTTGAAGAGAGCAAAGAAGTAGAGGAAGAAGAGGAGGAAGAAGAGGAGGTAGAGGAAGAAGTTGTATCAGAGACTGGGGCTAAACTGCCTCCTCGCGATAAGAAGTTTAGTGAAGTTGAAGTATTCCGTTTCGGTATTGATGCACGCCAGGCTGATATCCTTGGTGTCAAAGATGATAAAGGTAAAAAGGATGTAAATGCTGGGCGCTGGCTCGGATTAGCTGCACCTTTCCCTATTCCAGACCCTGATGACCCTGAGATTAAATATCCTACTGTTGAACACTATCTGGCAGCAATGAAATTGAAACTAGCATCTAACAAGCCTAACTTGGCTAAAGATCTAATGAGCACAACTGGTAGAATTCATCAGGACTTTGCTCTGAAGCGCCGAGTAGAGTCTGTAAAACAAGAATCTCCTCGTGATTTTGAGTTACTAGCAGATGAGGCTGCTGATGTTCGTAAGAAGATGACTAAGACATATCTCAATCAATACCGTGTAGTGTTTGATGAGAACAAGTGGATTCCAGTGAAGGATAAGGTTCTAATGGATGCTCTCAAATACAGATGGGAACACGACAAGAGGTTCAGAGATATTGTTGAGGCTGCACGAAATGCTGGCAAGTATCTCCTCTATACTACTAAGGTTGCTGCAGTTGCTTCTGAGCTTGGCGGTACTCGATCACTTACTACAAGTATGATAGAGGGATCCAACAAGGTCGGATTATTCATTATGGAATTGGCAGGATTTAAGTTTTAAGAAAAATAATTAATATTTATTAAAGAATTTATTAATCTTTTCTGACAATAATATATTGAAACACCTCTTCATTATTATCAGGCTCTTTAATAATAGTAAATCCTACATTAAGTAATTCATTAATTAATGTATTTATTACTACACCATTTTCTATTTTTTCCCATCGTCTGTATGCTTCACAAATAATAGCTTTGCCACCACTTTTAAGAACTCTTAATGTTTCTAGTAAAACATCTTTATGATTCCTTGCCCATAAAGACCTTGATAGAATAGCAATATCAAATGTTTCATCCTCAAATGGTAATGAACCCATATTTGCTTTTGTAACTGTGTTATCTACAGCATAGACATCAACTGATTCCCATTTCATTTTATCAACTTTTGAATGTTGTCTTAATTTATTTTCACCACAACGCAAATCTACCGCATAATATGATTTTTTATTATAAGGTGATAATATTTCTGCGATTCTATTAATTGGCTGTTTTTCAGGAAGATCTTTATTATCATATGTATTAGCAATATTATGGTATTCCATAAATAATTCAGGATTTTCTTGAAGTTTATTATAGTATGTGTCATCATTCATCGTTTTAAATTGTTTATGAAATTTTTCTAATTCGCTAATTACTCTTTCTCTTTTCTCTTTTTCATTCTCTTCTGTTTGAGCAACAAGTGGTCTTCTTCGTCTTGGCTTTTCAACTGTAACTTCAGGTGCTACTTGTGGTTTTTTTCTTTTTGTAGAAGTGGTGCTTGCTGATATAATAGTTGATGAATCTGACTGACCCCACGACCAGCCTTCTGTTTTATTAAGTATATCAATTCTTTCTTGAGATAATTTATTATTCTTTTTATATTGTTTTTGATTACCTTGCCAAATTCCAGCTCTTTTTTCATCTTTATCATTAGATTTGCCATTTGGATTCTTACCTAATTTATTATAGTGTTTTATCCAATTTTGTAATTGTTCAGTCCAAGTATCATTATCCCATTTCCAACCTACAGTATTATTAAGTTTATCAATTCTTTCTTTTGTCATTCTAGTATCATTATTTTTATAATATTGTTTTTGATGTGATTGCCATTTTGCTGCTCTTTTTTCATCCTCATTTTCAGAAGCTTGAGATGGTAATCTTCCTAATTCTTTTACCTGTATTTTCCAATTCTCTAATTGTTCAGACCAAGTATCATCTTCTTCCCATTTCCATCCTAGAGTTTTATTAAGTTTATCAATTCTTTCTTTTGTCATTCTATTATGATTATTATTTTTATAATATTTTCTTTGGTCTGTCTGCCATTGTCCTGCTCTTCTTTCATCTTTATCTTTAGATGTCTGATATGGGTTTCTTCCTAATTTATTATATTGTTCTATCCAATTTGTTAATTGCTCATTCCATTTATCATCTTCTTCCCATTTCCATCCTAGAGTTTTATTAAGAATATTAATTTGTTCTTTTGTTATTTTATTTTGTTTGTAATTTTTTCGTTGATTTGATTGCCATTGACTTGCTCGTTTTTCATTAATATCTTTAGAATATACACTAGGATTTTTTTCATATTTTTTATATTGTTTTATCCAATTTTGTAATCCTTTACTCCAAGTATCTTCTTCCCATTCCCATCCTTGAGTATTATTAAGTTTATCAATTCTTTCTTTTGTCATTCTAATTTTATTTTTTTTATAATCTTCTCGTTGATGTGATTGCCAAGTTGCTGCTCTTTTCTCATCTTTATCTTTAGAGTGATAAGATGGAAATTTACCTAACTTATTATACTGCTCTACCCATTCTTCCAATCGTTTATCCCAATTTTCATCTTGAACATTCATTGTAAGTTTAGCAACAATCATATCACTATACTGTAGTCCAATATCATCATCACTAATACCAAGTAGGATTTTACAGGAACTTGTATAATTTACACTAATCTTACCTGATACTCTATGACAAGTTGATACATTATGCTTCTTTTTAGATATTTTATATTTACCATTATCATTTTCAACACTAATAAATGTTTTTCCTTTTCCATATACTTCATTCTTAACTCCATCATTTACTAACAAAGTTAAATCTTGTGTTGATGTTAAAGCATTCATAATGTCTCCTGATATTTCATTATTCCAAATACCTTCTCTAATTTCATCTACTATATCATTAATATCATCATCTGATAAGTCATTTGTGCTAATATGCTCCGCAATATCTGATAATATATCCTCAGGTTTCTTCTTGATTTTTTTGGAAATACACTCAATCAAATCTTTATCAAATCTTACTTTTGGTGCATCATAAGCATCAGGGTAATGTAACACGCCATTGAATAGGTCGCTATCTTTATCTGCCAATTCGCTTTTAAGAGCAGCACATACATTAATAATTAGTCTAAAATTACCACGCTCTCCTTCTGATATTTGTTTTTCTAGTAATTCATTTACTTTTTCTTTATCGCCTTTACACGCTTCAAAATCGTCTTTCTTAATAAAGATAGGAACAATAATTGATGAAGAAGGTTGTAGTTCATATTCCTTTCCATCATTATCTTTGTATTTTCTAACAATGCGTCCAATTCTTTGAATAATAACTGTAAAACTGCCAGATGGATCCCAGAACAAAGTACAATTCGCATTCTTTAAATCAACACCTTCACTCAATGTTTGACAAGATACAAGAATACTTGGTTTTTTATGATTTTCAAAGTCTCTCAGTATAGTATTCCTATCTTTATCATCTGCTGTAATACCTTTAATCCACATCCCCATCTTTTTAAGATCATCTTGATATGTATTAATGAACGTCTTAACTGATGAATTATCAGTATTAGCCTCTGCTGTATATACTAGCATTTTTGTAGGATATCCATCATTTTTATGCCATTCAATCACCCTGCTAATCACTTCTACTATATCTTTTGGTTCATCACTTCTACAAAGGAATAATTCAATATTAAAATCTCTGACAATAGTATCTTTAATTCCTTTTAGCAGCGAATACGCATAATGTGGTAGTTTATGTTCAGGTAGTGTTGCTGAAAAGTTAATTGTGTGCTTAATTTTATCAATAGTATCGTCATATGATTTAGAATAATTATTTGCTGTAATATGATGAGCTTCATCGTGTATTACAATATCAATGTCAGATTTTAATGAATTATATAGTTTAGTAGCACTAATATAGGTCGTGAGTATGATTATATTAGATTGTAATAGTTCATTAAAGTTATCAGATAATCGTGGTACATCTTTTAGTGTCCCTTCTGTAGCATAATATAATATAGAATATTTTGAATTAATATTAGTATAATGATCTCTATAATATTGTTGTATCAATAATAAAGATGGAAATACCATAAATATTTTATTAGCAGATAATATATTTATAGTATTTCGTATAACTAATGACTTTCCAGAACCTGTACACATTAGAATATTTGTTTCTTTTTCATTTGTTATATATCTATTTTTAATAACTTCTAGTGCTTCCCTTTGACAGTCTCTTAAATTCATTTTATCTTGGATAAGTATATTTGTTCATATTATTAGATATATAAATATATTTTCAATTTTTATTTTATTAAAGATTGTAAATGATTTGTTAAATGTAAATTAATATCAGTCTGTAATAAGTCATATCTATCTATATTCTTAATAAAATCTAAAATATCTTTTGATATCGCTGTACTTTTAGGAAGTTCTAATATACTATCTATTTCATTAATATTAGTTAGTTCATATTGTTTTCTATAATTATAAAAACCTGATACATCAAAAAATATTACCCTACTAAGTTCATTATGATTTACTGTAGGATCGTTGCCAAATTTCTTCTTTCCAAACACATATTTAAATCCGTGATTATCATAAAATGTGATATTTAATATATAAGATGCTACACAACTACCTCCTTTTTTATAACAAGGAGTAAGACCACCTTTTTCATTAATAAATATTGTATAATGTATAATATGTCTCCCTATTTTTTTAAGTTTAGTTTGAACTATAGTATTTATTTCATCTATAGTCATTCCAAAATTTTCTAAAATCTCTGCTTTTTTAGAATTGTTAATATTGATACTATTTTCTTCACTTTTATTTAAAATAGCTCGTAATTTATCTTGATAATTACTAATATTTTTACCCATATTTTTATACTTTGAAGTAACTCTTCGTGAATTATTCCCTTTAATGTTTTTAAATGTTCTATTATTAGAATTCATTTATTATACTATATACGAATAATTTAAATTTATAAATTCTCTTGAATAACCTTAGCTATATTCAAAAAATCAGTAAGTGTCTCATATGTAACCAAAAATAAATCAGCCGTTATATTTTTTTGCATAGTAACCAGTTCATTCAAAAATATATACACGTTAGACCTACATTGCTCTAAGAATAAGGGCATATTACATAAAAATTCTGGATTATTATTAAGGCAATTATATAATTTATTTATTAATGTAATTTTTCTTGTAAATCTAAATATATCATCTGGATAATTTTCTTTTGTGCATTTCAATATACTATCAGCATAGTCTGTTATTATTTTAATTATCTGTTCATCTGGAATATACGCATTATTTTTCCAGTTTAATATTTGTTCTGGTGTCATTCTTATTAAGATAATATATAAATAGTATTATTAAAAATAGAATTTATATATTTACATAATAATTATACTTATTCAAAAGTACCACCTCTGAGCCTCAAAACCAAATGGAGTGTTGATTCTTTTTGAATATTATAATCTGATAAAGTACGTCCATCTTCTAGCTGTTTTCCAGCAAAAATTAGACGTTGTTGATCGGGTGGTCGCCCGATCTCCCCAAAGTTTCCAAAGGAGGCGGACTATATCTTAAGCTATATCAGGTTGGCTAAACCATCATTTATAACCGATAACCATTTAGTCTCTGAACCTTTTCCTTACCCTGCCAAACGAGTTTAGGAACTTGGCTGCGGATTGCCCAATTTAATTCGTTTTTACCATACACGAGGCTATTAACCTGTCCATTTGTAGTTTTCACATACAAACTTGGTAGAATTAACTTTAGGGGGTTCCCGCAATTTGATTATCTTGCCTTAGGTCATTTGACCCTTAACTAGCATCTGAGTTTATATGAATTTGAAGTTCGTGTCGTCTTTTTCCTGCAGGTGAAGCATAATCTAAATCACAATATTTACATTTAAATCTTCTATTTAGACCTTTCTCTGCTTTCTTTTCAGCTTCTTCGATCTGTTTAATTTTATATGGAATTATCATATATGGTTTAATATCTTTAATAAATTCTTTTGATTGGTTGTATGAAAGAATTAACTCATAACAAGTACAAAGTTTTGTAGTAGCATTTGTTATTCTTTCTCTTTTTCTGATATTTCCACCCCAAATATCTTTAGCTAATTCAAGAGGAGTTATATCATTTTGTGCTATTCCAATTCTATATCTATTGTTATTAGTTATATCATTAGTAATCCAGCCTTCACCTTCATAGAATCCACAAAACCATTGTACATATTTAGGTTTCTTATCTTCCATTTTATATTTAAGTAAAACAGAAACAAACTTCAATTTTCATATTCGGACTTCAACTGTTTATCCACTACAAGTGCCGTATTGTAATGGCAGAATGCTTTTCGGAACTACCACTTAATTCCTTCCTTATCTTGAATTTTCTGCTTTACTGATTCAATATTATCAGATGGATCTACATCAAGTGTAATAGTTTTGCCAGTGAGTGTTTTTATAAAAATCTGCATTCTTTATCTATATTAGAGTACAAGATTAATCTTTAAACTTTGTTTGAACATTTATTTAAAGAACAACTCTCTTAATAGTAATAATGGTAAATGATATGACAGGGTCTGAGGGTCGATTATGTAATCATATAATCAGGGCCCTAGGGGCTAGTTTTATTGCTAAATCTCAGAACCTTAAATTTAACTATGGAGAATATTATTCCCAAATGAAACAACTCGGTATTGATCTTTATAATGGGACAATGACCTATAATTCAGAGGTTGTAATACCTAATAATATTATGCCATATATTTCCGTTCCTTTATTTAAGAATATAAATGTAAGTAGCTCCTATTTTCAAACTAAGGAATTTTCAAATTATTTATATTCATATTATCAGAATCCCTATAACCAAGAATCAGTAATAAAAGCTAATATTTTCTCTACTCGTTATAAAAATAATGAAGATGTATTTATTCACGTTCGTTTAGGAGATGTCTCTGATAAAAATCC
>JACCDO010332282.1_pt1 | contig 10026 bp, 10 predicted proteins | sample 7446101 | NCBI WGS metagenome assembly JACCDO01 (sample SAMN15323440, study PRJNA562643) | freshwater metagenome | isolation source: river surface water | place: USA:Blue River Watershed | collected 2017-08-16
ACATAAAACAAAGTCTAAATCTGGAACAAGAAAGTGTAAAATGTCTAAGCAAGAGTTACAAGTTGTATGTAAAAATAATACACATGTTTTAGAGAGTTTTGAAAAAGACTTTGAGAAGACATTTAAGAAGAGTTTACTAACAGAAAATAATAATATTGAAAGATCATTAGTTAAACTATTTAAGACACCATTTACTCCTACAAAGTATACTGCTAGAAATGACTATTATACATATATTAACTATCAATGGATTTCTGATAAAAGTAAGGAACTTCAGAAAAAAAGTAAGTATTATGTTCAAGCAGATAGTTTTAGAATTGTCCAAGAAAAAGTATATTATGAACTTATTGATATTGTAAAAGAGTATATCAAGGAAAATGACACAGCAAAATCTAGAGCTATTAAAAACTTATATGAATCAATGCTCCATTTAGATAATAAAGAAGCCGAAGACCAGATTGTCTACACAATAAATTATAAAATAGATAAGGCTATTGCTGAGGATAATTTATATTTCCTTTTAGCCCAAATTAATCAAAATGAAACTATTTCTTGGGGATGTCCTATTGTATGGTCTGTTTCAAAGGACTCCAAACATTCATCACTATATAAGAGTAATATTTCTCCACCCCAACTAACAATTTATGATTATATGATATATGTTGAAGATGAAACTGCTGACCAAGCAACAAAGCACTATAAACGTCTATTTAAATCCAAATATTTGGAATTTATTAAGAAGATGTTTGATGTTTGTCTTGGAAAGGGACACGGACTTAAAGCATCTGATGTATGGGATATTGAATATGAATTATTAATTGCTATGGGTTGCGATTCAGTTAAGAATGAGAGTAAAGAATATTATAATGTGGTTACTAAGGAAGAAGCACTAACAAAATATGGATTTGACTGGGCTCAATTAGCTACTGAAATTGGTTATAAGAAAGTTCCTAACACATTTATATGTAGCAATCTTAGTTATTTGAAATGTATTATGGAGATTTTAACAAAGGATGGCGCATGGAAGACACCAAAATGGCGTACATATTTTATGTATATTATTTTCCGTCAAATAATGCGATTCCATAAAAAGTGGCGACTAATTTATTATGAATTCCACGGCAAATTTGTTAGAGGACAACAAGTCCCATATCCGGATGAGATTTATCCTGTTTTTGGTCTATCATTGTGCTTTAATACATTCTTAACAAATGAATATGTTAGACGTAATAAGAAGCAAGAATATGTTGATTATGCCACTAATTTAGCAAGTGATTTGTTAACTGTATTTAAGAGAATTATTAAGCGCAACACTTGGTTATCTCCTGAGACGAAGAAATACGCATTACTTAAACTAGAGCATATTAAGCTTATTATTGGAAATCCTCTTTTATTAAGAGAGGATCCTATTTTGAATTACAGCAGTAAAGGCGCATATCAAAATATTAAGAAGATTGCTTGGTGGCGAACTAAGAAATTTATTGCTGTTGATGGCACTGCGTATAAAGGCGATATTCCAGTTATTGATTGGGAAGAATTTAAACTAGTTGGGTCACAAGCATATATTGTAAACGCATATTACACTCCTATTGAGAACACTATTTATATTCCTTTAGGATATTTACAAAAGCCATTTATTGATTTAGATGAGCGTGGTATAGAGTATAATTTAGCACATATTGGTTATACTTTAGGACACGAAATGTCGCACTGTTTAGATGATACTGGTAGTAAATATGACTACAAGGGTAATTTACATAACTGGTGGACAAAAGATGACCGTCGTAAATTTGAAGCAAAGGTTAAGGATGTAGTTAAGCAATATGAAGCATTTGCTCTTTATGATGGAATTAAAATGGACGGAACATTAAGCACTGGAGAGAATTTAGCGGATATTTCTGGTTTAGCAATTTGTGAAGAATATTTAAGAGACTTCCAAGAAAAGAATAAGGATATTGTCCCTATTAAGTCGTTGTCATTTGAAGCATTTTTCATTTATATTGCCATTCAAGCGCGACAGAAAATAGTAGATAAAGCCATTAAGGCACAATTAAAAGTGAATCCACATCCAATGGATAAATATAGAGTAAATTGCCCATTATCTCGTTTAGAATTATTTAGAAGTATTTATAATATTCAAAAAGGCGATAAAATGTATTGGCATTCAACGGATACTATTTGGTAAATTTAAGTATAGAATCGTAGTTAAAAATTTAGGCAAATATAATAATAATAAAATACTTTTAAACTATTTAGTAAAAAATTATTTTTTCTCAAAGTAGTATATAAAATGGCTAAAACTGCTAAACGTTCTAGATCTATGAGTAAGATGAAGTCTATGAGAAAGACTATGAGTGCTATGAAGGCCAAGATGGCCGCCATGGCTTCTGCCAAGGGTGCTGCCAAGGCTGCTGCTAAGGGTGCTTCCAAGGCTGCCACTAAGGCTGCTGCTGCCGCTGCTGCCAAGGCTAAGGCTGCTTCCAAGGCTGCCACCAAGGCCGCCGCCAAATCTGCTTCCAAGGGAGCTGCCAAGGCTGCTGCTAAGGGTGCCGCTGCTGCCGCTTCCAAGGCTAAGGCTGCCGCTGCTCAGGCTGCTGCTGCTGCCGCCAAGGCTGTTGCCGCTGTTTAAACGCTAAGTTCGTAATGAATATTTAGTATAGTTTATATTATTTCACTAATAATATAAATTTAATAATATAAAATTTACATATTTATGGTTTAGGATTTTCCTTTACATCTTTGGGATTTTCTATAGGTTCTAATTTTGTTACAGATTCCTGTATTACTGATTCTGCTTTTATATCTTTTACATCCTTTATATCCTTTATATCTTCTGTTTGTTTTATTACTTCTGTTTCTTGTATTACTTCTGCTGGTTTTTCTATTTTGCTTCCAGTTATATTATTTTCATCATAATCATAAAGCCTTTGAAGGTCTCTATCTAATGATTTAGCTTCACCTTCAGTTCTATTTAATAATCGCTGTGCTACAATTGCTTTATATATTTTAATACCTTCTTCAAAATCCTGCTCACAAGTTAAATACATTTTAATAACTAATTCCCGAGTTTCTACGACAACTTTTTGTAGTCCATCTTCAGTTAGTTGAGGATTAACACGAACAACTTTCTTCTTTGTCTGTGGGTCTTCGGTATATGTAAATAATTTGTTAATAATATCTGTTAGTTTGTCTTGATTCTTGTTAGCATTATCAATCATCCTTTTTAAATTGTCGGCATATTGCGCAAATAATGTGTCTTTTAGAGTGCCACTTATTTCAGGAACATATCCGGAACATTCTTCAGATTTCCCAAAGTCGCGCAACTTAATATCACTGAACTTTCTTATTGTCTCATCTTTAGGATTACCTGTAAATGCTTCGTGAAATAACTTCAAATCATCTTCATATTGTATTACCGCATCCTCAGACATCTTTTCAAATTTACCAGTTTCATAATTATAACCATCATCATAATATAAATGTTCTAATTCAGGAATACCAGGCTCTTCAATTAGAGTCTTTAGTCTGCCACTATCATCTATATTCATAGAGCATATATCAGGATTAATAGTCATTGGATCATCGGGACCTAATCTAGAATAATTATGATCTCCTTGTAATGCTCTTATTCGCATATCACATATATTCATTTTATACATTTCTCTAGGAACATATTCAGGTATATTATGCTTCTCATATAAATTAGCTCTTACTATATTTCCTTCGGGGTCTTTATAAACATATACTGGATTTACAGTTCTAACAATTGTCGCAAATACATGTGCCACTTGGATATAGAATTTAGCAATACTTTGACACACACGTTTCTTTTTTAAAGGATTATTTATATCTAATTTTGCCAAGTCATCTTTATCAAAAAATATCATTTTATCTTTTTTTGTTTCATCAATAACAACACCATTTTGTGTTCTTTGCGCTAAATAAGTGATTTCTAAATCAGTGAAATACCTATTAATAATATCGGATGTTAGTACAACCAAATTATCACAATAGTCTTTATTACTATTTAATCTCGTTAAACTAACAAAATCAGCTGTTAAGATATAATGTGTAGCTATGTAATCTATTATTTCATAAGAACTCATTGGTTTTGAAATATCATTTATATCTTTTTCTTCTTCTTCATTTGAATTTATAGAAAATAGGTTACCCATATATAATAATACTTTTATAAAATTTAATTTATTTTATTTGAAAACATAAATAAAATTGAATTTAAAATAGAAAATTATCTTATTAATTATGAATAATATGAAGACTATTAATACAAAAAACGTAGAATCATTACCTATGTGTGAACTAATTAATAATAAGAGTGTAATAGATAAGATTTTAGAAAAAGGAAATGAAAGAAGTAAAAAGAAAAAGGATACTACTATTGACAAGGCCAAACTATGGAATGTGTTTGAAACTGAAGTTGTGAATCCTGATAAACAAAAAGATCCATTAGAATGTCTTTATAGAACTATTAATGACCGAGAATCTTGTGACCAATGTCACTGTTCTTTGGCATTTTCAGATGAAGGTTTCTTGACTTGTACAAACAATAAATGTGGTATAATTTATAAAGATATATTAGATCAAAGTGCCGAGTGGCGCTATTATGGTGCTGATGATAATCAAAATTCGGACCCAACACGATGTGGCATGCCTATTAATCCATATTTAGAAGAATCATCATTTGGTTGTAAAGTGCTATGTCTAGGTCCATCTACATATGAAATGCGAAAAATTAGGCGATATACTGAGTGGCAATCAATGCCATATAAAGAAAAGTCGCAATATGAAGAATTTCAACGTATTACAATTATGGCACAAAATGCCGGTATACCAAAACTGATTATTGATGACGCAATACGATACCATAAAAAAATCTCTGAATATGAACAAACATTTAGGGGTGACAATAAGGATGGACTTATTGCGGCATCTATCTACATATCTTGTAGGATTAATAATTATCCGCGAACTGCGAAAGAATTAGCGACAATATTTCATTTGGATGTTACTAGTGCGACTCAAGGCTGTAAAAATGCGCAGTCTATTATTAATAATTTGGAGAAAGATATGGACAACAAAGATAAGACCGCATTTTGTAAGACAAAACCGGAAGCATTTATTGAGCGCTATTGTAGCAGATTAAATATTAATTCTGAACTAACAAAGCTATGTCATTTTATTGCGATAAAAATAGAAAAGATAAATTTAATGCCGGAAAATACCCCGCATTCTATTGCTGCCGGTGTTGTATACTTTATATCACAGTTATGTAAGCTAAATGTTAGTAAAAAAGAGGTGAAAACTATTAGTGAAATATCGGAAGTAACAATCAATAAGTGTTTTAAGAAGCTGGAAGCGAAGACAGCTGAACTAATACCAGAAGTTATATTGAAGAAGTATGGTATTGTAGTTTAAATATATAAAAATAAATTGAAATAAAATATTCAAAATATGATTATTAAAAATTATAATAATGAACGCTAGAATTTTTGAAATATTTAAGTTCCAATTTAGACCTCCTCTTAAAATCTTATTAGGACGATGGAATATTCATAATCAAGTACAAACTAAACTTAAAATTAAATATGCTAATGAAGATAATTGTGGAACGTGTGGTGAATATAATCAAAATTTATTGCCAATTCAAATAAAATATGAAGCTGATACAACAATTCAAAATGAAGAATTTGATGAATTATATGTCTATATGATGGGTTCTGAGTCAATACCTGATAATATAAATATTAAGCGTTAATCATTTAGTTAATAATTTATATAACGTTTAATATTTAGAAATATAATCATTTTTTATATATATGTCGTCTATACCATCTGTTGTATTTATAGTTCCCTACAGAAACCGCATTCAGCATAAATATTTTTTTTCTAATTATATGACTTCTATAATGAAAGAGACAGATGATACATATGAGATTTATTTTTCGCACCAATGTGATGCCAGGTCATTTAATAGAGGCGGAACTAAAAATATTGGTTTCTTAGCTGTAAAAGCTAAGTATCCAAATGACTATAAGAATATTACATTTGTATTTAATGATATTGATACAGTGCCATTTACTAATATTTTTGATTATAAAACAACACATGGTGTCGTAAAGCACTTTTATGGTTTTCAATATGCTCTTGGGGGAATTGTAGCAATTACAGGTGCTGACTTTGAGAAGACAAATGGCTTTCCCAGTTTCTGGGGCTGGGGTATGGAAGATAATGTGCTCCAAACTCGTTGTGAAAAGCACGGACTAAAAATTAATAGAGACCAGTTTTATCCAATTGGTAGCCCTGATATTTTACAGTTTTTTGATGGAGTATCTCGCCTAATTAATCGCAAAGATCCTTGGCGCGCAACTAATGACAATGGTATTGATGGAATACGCACAATACATAAATTAGAATATACTATTGATACTGAGTCTAAGAATCCCTTGGATAATATTCATACTGTAAAATCAGATAAGATATTTATTATTAATATTAGCACATTTATGACCGCTACAAGATTTGAACATGATAACTATTATGAATATGATTTAAGAGAACCACCTCGCAAAATTATTCATCCAGATAGAATTCATACTAACAAATCATTAGCTACAACTGATGATTGGTCAAATATTCCATTTTATCCTACTGCTGAGAAGAAGCGTGAAATGATAAAGCAATATGGTCAGGCAAAGGCCGAAGAGATTATTGAATATAGCTATAATAATTCAACAGACCCGACAAAACCTGTATTGCCACCTAATCCTCCTAACCCAAATCAATCACTGTATGCGCAACAATATTTTTCTAATACTAAGCAACCAGCATCTAATCAAAATAATCAATATATACCTAATGTAAATAAATATTCACCTGCTTATGCTAGAATAATTGGTGCCAAACCAAAAGCTACAGCATCAGCTAATATTAAACTAGGTGGTATTTATTAATTATAAATTATTAAAAATATAAAAAGAATAATCATTATATTAAATGGAGGAAATACCAGCAATATCATTTATTCGTATTGGAAACAGTTTGATAGATGAGAATAGTTACTTAGATAATGATGATATGAATAATATAAAAAATATAAATTATTATTATAGTAATAATAGTAGCAATAATAATAACAAAATAATTAAAAAACAAGAATCTTCAGTATATCACATACTATTACAAAATAAATATCAACAAATTAAAAATAGCTTCAAGTTATAATATAAAAATAAATTTATTATTTATATTATAAATAGCAAAATGCCAATTACTTGTTTAGCAGATATTAAAAACACTTTTTATATTAATTTAGAACACAGAACTGATAGAAATGTTCATGTAACTGAACAACTAACAAAACTAGGACTGGAAGATTTTAAAAGATTCAACGCCATTAAGATGGAAAACGGCGCAATTGGTTGTAGTATGAGTCACTTGAAAATTTTACAAGATGCGGTTGATAATAATTTAGATCATGTACTAATTGTAGAAGATGATATTACATTTTTAGATGTTGAGCTATTTAAAAAAAATTTTGAGACATTTCTACAACGAAATGGTAATAATTGGGATGTTATTTTGTTTGCCGGCAATAATATGCCACCATATGATCCAGTTGATGATGTTTGTATCAAGGTGAAAAGATGTCAGACTACAACTGGCTATCTTGTTAATGGGCATTATATAAAAAAACTTATGACAAATGTTAAGATGGGACTAACACGTCTTATATGTAATCCCGGACAACACTCAATGTATGCGATAGATAAGTTCTGGTTCTTATTACAGGCAATTGATAAATGGTATTTAATTATACCACCTACTGTTGTCCAGCGTGAAGACTATAGTGATATTGAAAAGAAACGTATTAATTATCAGAAGATTATGACAGACTTAGATAAAAAAGATTTATTTGACGCAATTGCGCGTGCTAGACAGCAAAATCAGCTAGGACATATGTTAAAATTTAATAATAAATAATAAATAATAAATAATATTCTCTATACATAATCAAAGAATATATCCTCTGTTTTTAGCCTTAAAATATTTGATTTAAACGAAGCAACTGGCATATGATATCCAATGGCATAATCTTCTAAAAATTCTTCACAAATACAATCCTTTTTAATTAATAAGGATGTTACCGCATTATGCGATAGCAAATAAAATCGGCCACTACAATATTGTGTTGTATTAACAATTAAATCTTTTGGTAATTCGGGATGTAATCGGTAATATTCGCTCTTATATGATTCTTTGACTTCTATAACATGGCCACCATAATGAATACGTTTTGAAAGATCTGTATATCTAGAATTTAATACAGTAATCAGCGTATCAAAGAACTTTACTGGTCTTACTATTTGGTCATCATCTGTTTTGAAAATGTATTTAAAATCGTATGTCTTATATATTGCGCTATATGCGTGAATAACTTTTTTTGGTAGCGCATTGTAGCCATCATCTACCTTTAACCATAATATGCGTTCATCTTCATCAAACACATAGTCTTGTTCTAATTCAGGATTGCCAATAACATGATAATAAATTAGTCTATTTTTTAATTCAGGTAATTCTTTAAGCCAGGTCTCCTTTTGACTCAACGCTTTGAAACGATATTTGACGCAATTAAATATTAATAAAATATAATCTTGGTTCAACATTTTATCTATTTGTTTTATTTATAAATTATCTTTATTTATATTTTATAAATCAATTTTTTAAATTATATTTATAATATATAATGGATAATTTAGTTAATATGGTGGACGAAAATCTTCCTGGTATTCATGAGTATGAATATATTTTTAATACTATAGCTATATCAAGAAAATTAATGATGCCCCCAAGAACAAGTAATCAAACTGCGGCACAATCTGTAGCAGGTTCTTTATTAGCTTCTGGATGGAACCGAGGAAATAGAGATTCAATAATAGAAAATCTAGCACGAACTACTATGGCAGATTTAAATGATTATATATTGGAAGAAGACCCTAGTCCTATAACTGAAGATAGAATGCGTGATCTTATTGCTGATATTAATAATTATCTTAATAATAATGGTGCTGCTGAAGCTGCTGGCAGACATAAAAGAAAATCTAAGAAGTCTAGAATTAGAAGAAGTAGAAGTAGTAGAAAGTCTAGAAGTAGAAGAACTAGAAGAACTAGAAGAACTAGAAAATATTAATTGTATTTTTATAATATTGTAATATAATATAAAAATGAGTAGTGATAATGATAGTGTTTATAGTGATAGTGATACTGAATCTGTTATTAATGAAAATAATTTAATAAATGAAATGACACATAGCGACCGATATAGTGCTATATTTAATATTTTGGTTCAAGCAAAAGTGCTTTTTCTTGGAAGAAATGACAGAAATGTGTCAGATGAAGATAGAGTTGGAAGACAAGATAGAGCTAAACATATTATAGCTGAAAGTTTATTAGAAAATGGATGGGCGCCAAATATAAATAGACGAAGAAAAGATGATATAATATTGAATGAGGTAGAAGTGGCTTTAGTATATTTACAAGGAATGTCTAGAAGAGCAAGTCAAGCAAATAGACTTCAAATTCAAAACTATATTGAACAAATAAGACAACATATTGGAACTTATTTGAATAATGTTAATAACCAAGATAATGAACAAGATAGTGACCAAGCTAGCGACCTAGGTGATAATCAAGATTTTGAGTTTAGTGACTTTGGCAGTGATAGTGGCTCTGAACCTGGCACACCTAGACAACCTTATAATGCGCAAGGACGTCGTAAAAGAAAGACAAAGAAGTCTAGAAAGTCTAAGAAAGCTAGAAAGTCTAAGAAAGCTAGAAAGTCTAAGAAAGCTAGAAAAACTAGAAGATATTAAATCAAATAGTTATTTGTTAGTATAAGTTCAAAATATTACAATATATTTCTCTATTTATTCTATGTTTAAAATAGCATATACTAACAAATCTACAAATACTAGTTCAAATACTAGTTCAAATCCTAATCCATTAGTC
>JACCDO010414911.1_pt1 | contig 10025 bp, 15 predicted proteins | sample 7446101 | NCBI WGS metagenome assembly JACCDO01 (sample SAMN15323440, study PRJNA562643) | freshwater metagenome | isolation source: river surface water | place: USA:Blue River Watershed | collected 2017-08-16
ACATATTCAGCGTATGTTTGACCATGACGACCGAATGCCTTCTTGTATCGTGCGTGAGCAACTGAAGGGACATGTGAGAAGTTGATGTTATCCCAGTCGTTGGCACACATTTGTGTTTCAACAACCGAAGTCATACCAACTAGGCTCTTACGATATTGCTTTGGAGTCATACCAAAGAATTCACGGATTTCTCGTGCGGTGTTACCCTTACGAGGAGTCCACTTTGCCGCAAGACCATTACCAGCACGAAGGGCATCGCCCAACATGTTGTATGCTTCCCACTTTAGTTTAGGATCAGTAAAGACGAAGATATCGTCCCAACGACCGATTTCTGGAACCTTCTTCAAAAGACGCAAAGCATCTTCAGGAGAAGTCTTTTCCAAGTGGCGCAAGACAGAACGGAAGATTTCTCGTTCACCAGAACCACCACGAACATCACGTGCCCATTGGGCGATACGCAATGCCAAATCGGAGTTCTCTACGAAGGCTGCTGTGAAAGCAGGGACAATGTCCTTACCTCGGCTTGCACCAATGTTATAGAACAAATCAACGCAAGCATTTGCGCTGGATGCTCGTGCCTTCATACCATTAGCGGTACGGGCTTCTTGGTTCTTGATAGCGTCTACAAACTTCATAGTTTCTCCTTTCTGTGTGTATTATGAAGCAGGATACATTTTTTACTAATTGGAAAAGTAGTTAAAAATTGCTGTTAGTATCCTAAGAAAATCTTATTGTACTACAATAACGAATTATTGTCAAGTAACTGGATGATCGGGAACCGTTTAATTTTTTTAGTGCTACCATGTTCAATCCCGTAGCCCTTAGTAAGCACATTCACTGCTTAACTGCATATCCCATATTCTACGGGAGACTATCTTATATTCTACAAGCACTATTTCGCCTACCTTTCGGATACGAACTCTCCTTTAATGTTGTTAGTATGCTGTACTCATCCAAAATAAAACAGGTTAGCTTTCTACTTTTTGTTTACAGTGAGAAAATCGAAACTCACCTCGTCCGGAGATATTTCAATGTTAACCTTCAACGGGAGGTCCCTCCAATTAACACCATATCAGGCCCAGACCAGCAGTTATTTTTTAATTGCTGTAACTAACCTTATCAAACTCAATACAAGTATTATAACACAATTTTTATTGTCTACAATATATTTTGGGTAAATAACTCTATGAAAGAAAGAATTCCTCTTAATCTTCGCCGTAGAGTTATAGAACGGGATGGTCTTCATTGTGTATATTGTGATGAAGACTTAACCGATAAAGAAGTACACCTAGACCATGTTATACCTGAAAGCCAAGGTGGACCTACAACTTACGACAATTTACAAGTAACCTGTCGCAAATGTAATTTACAAAAAGGTGTTCTAACTGAAAGTGAATTCACTACCAGACTTAGAACAAGAGCCTTAAATATTCTTAATAGACTTGGCAGTGAGTAAGAGATTCGAACTCTTGTGCCGCAATAGCAGCCATCACCTTTCCAGGGTGCGCCCTTAAGCCTCTCAGGCAACTCACTAAATACTTTATGACTTTATACGATGAATTACAATTACAACCCGATTGTTCCTTTGAAGATATCAAACAACAATATAGGACACTCGCCAGTATCCATCATCCTGATAAGGGAGGTGATGAAGAAAAATTCAAACGCATAAAGTTTGCCTATGAAGTATTAAGCGATCCTATTAGACGAAAACAATATGATTTGCATAAGAGCACAACTGTTGGTAGTAGTATTCATACTGAAGCTATCAATACCTTAGCAAATCTGTTCTTTTCAATTATACCAACATTCAACTGCCATGATGGTAATCTTGTTGAAACATTAAAACAAGAAACACAAAAACTAGAAGCACAAGCTAATGCTGAACTGATGTTGTGTGATGTTTATATTGGTAATTTAGAAGTTGTCAAAAAGAAACTTCAACACAAAAAACAAGATGAAGAAAACATCCTACTTTCTTTTGTGCTGAAACAAATTGAAGCCAGAGAAACTGACAAAAAACTTCATAAGCATAGACTAGAATTAGCTAAAGAAATGCTGTTAATCCTAGACAATTATAATTACGGATTCGTTGAATTATTCAATGAACAATCTGAATAACTGCTTGGTGGAAGCGGTGAGATTCGAACTCACGGGACTCGTAAAAGACCGACGGTTTTCAAGACCGTTGCGTTAAACCACTCTGCCACGCTTCCTATGTATGGTGGAGGTGACAGGACTCGAACCCGCTACCTTCTGAATGCAAATCAGACGCTCTCCCAGGTGAGCTACACCCCCATTAATCTTAACGGAACTTTTCTTTCCTCGAACTCGCATCTTCACGAATTCGTTTTAAATATTCTCTACCAACTAAACCTTCTTCAATCTCTTTTAAAGCAGTTAAAGATTTACCATATTTAGTTGTTAATTTTGGTCTGTGACCTTTATGTAGTTCTCTTACTCTTGCCGAAGCAATGAGAATCAAATCATAACGGTTGCCTACAGCCAATGCTGCCTTTTCACTTGAAATTCGTGCCATGTTTACCTTTTAAAAAATTGTGTTATGTGCGTCTTTTACTTCGCTGTCAACATTGTAATAATACAACGCTAAACTCTTTCTTGTAATATCATCTGGGGTATTTAGTGGATGAGGATGCCCATGCCACGGTTTACCAGTAGTATTAAAGATAACACATCGGTTGAATAACGGAGCTACCTTCTTAACACATTCTGTTTTATCAGCATTCCATAATTCTAAATGACCACCCCAATTATCAAACCATTGCTTGTTAAGATAAACTAATAAGTTTAGTTTCCTTGACAACTTTGTTCTAGGTTCAATATTGAAATCAATGTGAATTCCTAATTTACCACCTGATTGAATTTGATGTAATCCACCACCAATCAATCTAGTATCAGCGACTAGTCCAGGAACATTAGTCAATGCTTCTAACCAATCTAATACATATCCTGAATTTAGTTCCGCACATACGCTTCTAGCGATTTGCGGTAACTGTGCTTCATTTCTTGTGCCTAGTTTAATTTCATTATTGTTGTTGAATGCCCACCAATCAATATCTCTACTTGTTGGGAACTTATCTACAACTTCATCAAGTACCTCTGCTGGTAAAAAATCATCAATTACTATGTGCGGAAACGGATCAGCACTATGATATTCCTGTTTAGCCTTATCGAACCATACTTGGTCGAAATACTTTTCCATGAAAAATTTTCTAAAATCTACCTGCATCAATTACCTTTTAAATCCATAAAAAAACACTTCTGGTGTGCTGTTCGTCTGAAACTTATATGTATGAAACATATTATCTATATCAAAATTATCTCTGAAATCTTGTTCAGTTAGATTTTGATAGTATTCCCAACCTTTTGCAATAGTTAATGGGCTATCATGTTTTGCTCTTTTAGAAGTTCCATGTTCTGGGTACCCTGTTGTAGGGACTACAATGAATAACAAACCGTTTTGTCTTGTCATTCTATACATGTTTCTAAATGTTTCGATCCAATGAGGATTGTGTTCAAAACAATTACAAGATCCTGTTGTATCGTAAGTGTTGTCTGGGTGGTCAACTAATTGACCTTCGCAAATTAAATCAACATCTCTGCCTTCATCTAAATCAACGCCTACATATTCACAATCTTTAAAGAACTTTCGTATTGTACCATTGATATTTAGACTACCTATTTCTAACATCTTTATGTTATTAAAGTGTTCTGGAAAATCCTTTGATAGTTTTTCGATGTAATCTAGTTGTGATTGGTGTGTCATTATACTCTTTCTAATACTGTCAAACCATTATTATTGGTATAGCGTTCTTTCAGTTTCCACTTAGTATTAGATTCTAAAAATTCTTCTACTGCCGGCCATAACCCTTTATGTGGAATGGCTTCTATTTGACCAGTAACTATATTTATATTAGTAGATGCAATGCCTTCTCCGTTCTCACCGAAAGTAGTTGTATCATGTAGAATGATGTACTTTCTAGATTTATCAGCGTGAAGTTCAAATTCTTTTTTAAGTTGTTGATACACATGCCAAGTATCGATGAATAGTAAATCTGTTTCTTCGATTTCCATTTCAAGTGTACTTGATTTAATGAATTGAAATTCAATACCTGCTTCTTTAGCAAGTTTAGCTGCCTCTTGTATCGGACAATCATTTATATCGATGCTAATCAACTTTTTAGGATTAGCTTCCAAGAATGCCCAAGTACTAACAACACTTCTTACGCCCATTTCAGTGATATGTTCACATTCTGTAGCATAATTTTTTAGTGTTTCGATATGCTCATTGATATCGCTGGGTCTATTTTTTCTTTCGTTATAATGGTCTGTAATTGTAGGCATAGTTATTAAAAATAAATTTGGAGCGGGTAGCGAGAATCGAACTCGCAAATAATCCTTGGCAAGGATTCAGGTTACCTTTACATCATACCCGCATTAACTTGGAATCATATGAGGAATATAAGGAACAGCACGAGGGCCCCACTTTTGTTGTAGTAACTTTCGTGCCTCTTCGGCAGTTTCAGCACCTACTCGGTCCTTAAACTCTTTGCCGTTTACTCTTACTGTTGTCTCAAATAATTTCATAGTCTTTGGTACATCGACACGGTTTCGAACCGCGGACCCTCTCCGTGTAAAGGAGACGCTCTACCCCTGAGCTATCGATGCATTATTGTATTTACTCGTCTTGCTTTTCAGCAATATATTCTGCTAGTTTAACATCATATTCTGTTTCTGTCAAGCCATGCCAACCAATACATTTACCAGTTGGGCTACGACCACAGCCACATGTTCCGATATCTTCACCGTTATCTTTTACTTTAGGTGTCATTTTATCTTTCCTAAAAATTGCATCATAGTTATTAGCGAACTGTTCTTGGCTAACACTATATGGACGAGGTCTAGAACCTTTACTCATTACTTGCTATCCTTACGACCAGAACGCAAATTGGCTTGTTCAATTCTAACATAATCACGAATAAAGCTACTACGCAATTGGTTATCTAAAATCTGTGCAGCCAAACGCTTAACTGATTTACTGATTTTTACAGCCTTTGGATCATATCCTCTACAAGTCATTATGCAATCCTTTCAATTAAATGGTAACCGAACTGTGTTTGAACAGGCAAGCTAACTTTACCTACTTCTAAACCGAATGCCGCATCTTCGAATGGCTTTACCATTTGACCACGACCAAAGTAACCTAAGTCACCACCATTTTGTCCACTAGGACAACGGCTAAAGTTTTTTGCGACCAAACCAAAATCTTCACCGTGTGTAATTTTACCATGGTAGTCCATTGCTTCTGCTAATGTTTGCACTAAGATGTGCCTTGCTCTTACTTGTTCTGACATTGTGTTTCCTATTATATTTGGTCGGAGTAGAGAGATTCGAACTCCCGACCCTCTGGTCCCAAACCAGATGCGCTACCAGACTGCGCTATACTCCGTATTTCTTTCTTAACTTCATACCCAAGAATGTTCCGAAGAATGCTCCCAACAATGCTGGTATTAAGTTATAATGATTTTCTGTATAATTAATCACTGTGATACTTGCCGTTAAGGTTACAATGACACTCCAAAAACTAGCTTGTAGTGCTTGGTGATCTTGTATTGCTCTTACAAAATATACATAAAGTATATCGGTTAAGAACACAGCAATGAAAGTAATTATATAGGTCATCATTGTGATTGGATGCGGGACCAGGAATCGAACCTGGATCTGGAGCTTATGAGACTCCTGAATTACCGTTACTCTATCCCGCTATAAAAGTTTATTTATTTGATAACTGGTACCTGTTAAAAGAATTGAACTTTTGACTCCTACCGTGTCATGGTAGTACTCTACCACTGAGTTAAACAGGCATTATACACCTGGTATTCTATTCACACCGGCGTAACAAGGTTCTTTTTTAGTTAATAACTGTTTTTCCATAATCACCATGCTATCATAAAAGCTAATGCTTTTTAAGTCTTTAGCAACAGGTGTATATGGTTCTTCTATGTGTTGTAAATTTACATCATGCGTAAATCTACTTGCTATTGATACAAAGTTGTATGGACTTGTAATACCACCTTGCCATTCATGCCAATATGCAGTATGGGTATCTTCAATGATGTAGACTCCGTTATTAGCTAATATAGGAAATAAGAAGTTGAATGATGCAATCACATCTTGTTGAATATGACTACCATCATCAATTATCACATCAGGGACACCCACTTGACGCAATACTGAATCTAAGAATTTAGGATCACTTTGACTACCACAAAATGTTTGTATTTGTGATTCCGAGTACATTGTTTTTGGATCAATATCGATGCCTACAATTTGTACTTTATCACCAAAGTATTTTTTCCATATTTGTAGAGAACCGCCATTACTGACACCTATCTCTAATAGAGTAAAACTTTTACCTATATACCTTTGTAGGTATCTATCGTAAATGTCAAAGTAATGTTTCCATTTGCCACTAAATCTATCTGTATGATTATCAAAAACTGTTTTTAATTCCATAACGATATTTAATAGTGTCTGACAGTATTCTTTTATTTGTCAGACGCTATTATAGCGACAGAAGGTAGGATTAAGACTTACCGATTATTGTCGGATCTTAAAACTTTATTTAACTGTTTCAAACTTAACAGACATACCTTGCTGAACATTGAAGCTGTTCAACAATCCCGAATTCTTATCGGCTTGTATTTGAGACCAATAGTCATTTGGGTGATATACATTTCCTGTTACTGTTACAGTTTTGTATAGTTTATCGTTGATAAAGATTTTTACTTGCATAGCAGTATTTATCAATTTTGGTGCGAGTGGCCGGAATCGAACCGGCACGCCTTGCGGCGAGGGATTTTAAGTCCCTTGCGTCTACCTATTTCACCACACTCGCATTCACCATAATATAATACACTCCCAGAGGGTTGTCAATTTCCCTTCTGTAACCATCTAGTATGAATTTTATGTAACCGATGCATCAGTCACTTCATAGTCGTTATACTTTAGCTAAGGTTGTAGCTTAATGAGACTAAAAGTATATTATATTATGGTGCCCCAAGAGAGACTCGAACTCTCACGCACTAGGCAGTGGCTTCTAAGACCACCGTGTCTACCATTCCACCATCGGGGCAATTGGAGGTCAGAGTAGGAGTCAAACCTACCTAAGCCGAGTTTGCAATCCGGCGCATCTGTCGCTCTGCCATCTGACCAATTAACTTACTAACTTTTTAAAGAACAAACTGTATTATATATCAAAATGTACTTTGTGTCAAACTACTTCGGGTATGCTGTCCCATAGTTTTTTCCAATCAATATATGGATCCATGAACAACTCACCCTGCATATGTAATGCAACACTAGTTATAGGAATCAATCCTAAAATACCTCTTTTTGTAAACATCGTGTTAATTGTTTCTACTTCCATTTTAACATAATCTTTATCGTATGTAGTAAGTTTTTCACACAAATCATAATTATTTAAGAATTGATGTTTACTCGTCAAGAATGTACAAGGTGCATCAAATACTTGTATCCAATATCTTTTCATGCCTGGAATTAATGTCCTAGGCAATGATTTGTACTTATTGATGTTATTCCAAAAATAAGGATCGTTGAACGACATGACAATAGGATGTGTATCCGCTTCATCTAATAATTGAAAAAACATACTTACCATTTCAAAGATAGCAGTTTCTTCAAATATGTAGTCATCTTGTACTTGGTATATTAGTCCTTCTTCCGAAGCATTATCCTTTAACCAAGAATAACATGCGTTGATAGATTGCATGATACCATTATTGTTCAAGTTACTTACTGTAACAGAAATGTTTGGTATTTGATTGAAATAATTAGATATCTTATGTAGAAATTCTAGTGTTTCGTCCGATGAATGGTCATCAATAATATTGATAACATGATTAGACATTGGCCTTTGTTCGCAAGCATATTTTACTGAAAGTAAAAAAGATGTTACTGATTTTTTAATCAGGTCGTGCTTGCTATTTCCGCAATATCTCGGTACATCGGGATCTCTATTTCCTCTATCATGTGTTTGCAATGCGTAATGAATTATCATAAATTATCTTTGGAGCGGGATAGCGGAATCGAACCGCTGACTTGAACTTGGAAGGATCTCGTTTTACCATTAAACTAATCCCGCATAAATATTTGTATGCATACCTACAGTGCTATCACAACTAATGGATTACAAATCCATCTGTCAATGCTTTCACGCAAGCAATGCTATATTCTTGTCCATGATATTTATACACAGACATTGACGATGAAATTCTTTACTGACCAAGAATCAGCATTACACTTCATTCGTACTATATAATTGGTGCGCCCGGAGGGACTTGAACCCGCGACCAATGGATTATGAGTCCACTGCTCTGACCAACTGAGCTACAGGCGCATAATCTGGTACCCCCGGGTGGATTCGAACCACCGACATGCGCTAATCTGGCGCCATATGCTCAGGTATAAGCTGAGAGTTTTACCACTAAACTACAGGGGCATTATTCGTTAAATACAGTATGACCGAACAAGAACTTGCCTTCAACATAAAGAAGCGTATTGAAGAATTACCTCACAAATACGATTCTGTTACTGAGCAAATGCTTTATGAGCAAGGTATCCTACTTGGGTTACTTGCTAGATTGTCATATTACGATTCTAAAAACTATGACTTGATTATGAATCAAATCAAAAAACTTGGCGTCCCGCGAGAGATTTGAACTCCCACCGACAGTTTTGGAGACTGTAATGCTGCCGTTACACTAGCGAGACAATGATTGGTGGAGACGGTGTGACTCGAACACACAATGCCGGAGGCGGCGGATTTACAGTCCACTGGGGTTACCAATTTTCCTACATCTCCAAAAACTTTATCATATAGAAACACACTAGAACGACCACAACATACAAAAAGACCTGGAAGTCAAAATGTTGTGCTAATGTGTTTTTATATAATTACCATATAGAAACACACTGTACCTCTGCCGTGATTACGCCGATATCTAACGCATCTGCGGACAACATGTGATTACTTGTCTAGAATTTTCATCTTTTCAGATATAATGTGTTTTTATATGGCACCGGTTTTTCCTCCTACGAGTAAATTTCCGCCACCGGAAGGACAAGTTTCGAACCTTGTTACCATATAGAAACACACTTGCGAATACGGATTGACTACCGCGATTCTTCAATGCCACTCAAATTCGGCAACAAATGTATTTTTATATGGTAGGGGCACAGGGAATCGAACCCTGATTAATAGGTTAAAAGCCTACTACTTTAGCCGTTAAGTTATGCCCCCATATGGTCCCTCCACTCAGATTTGAACTGAGACCTCTCGGATTAAGAGTCCGGTATGCTACCAACAACACCTCGGAGGGATGGATCGTAAATAATTTTCTTTTACGTGCCATCATAGACCATACGGGGGCCTATGATGACACTAGCGTTTACCCGAACGTTTCATGTCATTACCTTTCAAAATTTTCTTAAAATAAAATACAACATCACATAAAGAACAACGATAACAAAAATTGCCATATCATTCTCCTTGTGAAAATGTTAGTTTCTATAACACCCATTGAAACTAACAAACGTTGGGAAAGAGGTTTCGCATACGCTAACATTTCCATTTGCTCTGGCGGATAGTATAGGAATCGAACCTATGCGCCGTTTTCACAGCGACGGTTTAGCAAACCGCTCCCTTAACCACTCGGGCAACTATCCATATTCTTGACGCAATCGGAACAGTACTCCGATATCTACACTAAGGTACCTTAGTGTTGTTCTAATCTAGTATTGAACTATGCGAAATTTGGCGCCTCGTAGGGGACTCGAACCCCTGGCCTCTTGCGTGACAGGCAAGCGATCTAACCAACTGAGCTAACGAAGCATGATAGATAAACACAAAAGCAATACTAACCGGGCGGTCGATATCGGCGTTAGCCAAGTCACTTACCCAGACTTTCAAACTAATGTGCTTA
>JACCDO010129628.1_pt1 | contig 10024 bp, 25 predicted proteins | sample 7446101 | NCBI WGS metagenome assembly JACCDO01 (sample SAMN15323440, study PRJNA562643) | freshwater metagenome | isolation source: river surface water | place: USA:Blue River Watershed | collected 2017-08-16
ATTCTTAAAGAACAATGGGATATCATATCTTATAGCGGACCATACTTTCCATAGGTTCGTATCATACCATACCAATTTCTCAACACTCTCAAAGAACGAATCTTTAAATTCTACTTTCATAACTACTTTTTTTTCTTAAAGAGGTCTGATAATTTCTTTGTTGGCTTGATAGTGGTAAAACTACCATCTTCGTTTTCTCTCATCAATGGAGCTCTCCACCCTTCGTAAGCAATCCAAAGTAAAAGTAGTAAGGAAACCGCTATCAAAATTGTTAAACCACTCATAATTATTGTTTTTATAAATTTTCAATATACTCTCTTAATACATCTTTTGGTCTCCAACCAAGTCTATTTAGAGCATCATTATTTTCTCTTTTAGTTTCTCTATAATTACCCCTCTCATCTCTCATATACACCTTAACACAACTGAACTTTTTAATGAACATATCGGCCACTTCATTTAGAGAATAATTAAATCCCGTACCCAACTCCCAAGCATCTTCGTGCTTTTCACCACTAAATCCTATCTTAATTAACCCATCAACTATATCATCAATATGGGTAAAATCTCTCCTTTGTTCTCCATCACCCACAATTGTAATCGGGTGGTTCTTTTCAACTTGACCTCTCCATCTACCAATAACAGCTGCCCACTTACCTTCCGTAATTTCATGTGGACCGTACACATTATAAAATCTGGCAATTTCAATATCCATACCATATACTCTTTTATACATTTTACAAACATCCTCACCCATCTTCTTATACATTGCGTATGGTGATTGGAATGGGTCATGCCATTGTGAAGATGAACCGGCATATATTACTTTCACATTGTTATGTCTAGCCCATTCACATACGGCTTCAGTTCCTCTCACATTAACTCTAAATGTTTCAATTGGATTTTCAAATGATGGCTGAATTCTACTTAATGCTGCCAAATGATATACCATATCAAATTTATCGCCTCTCCAATATTCAATTTGTTCTATATCACCACTAACATAATTACATCCTTCGATTTCGTTTTCTCTTAAACCAATATCGTAATTATCCAATGAATGAACTTCATGTCCTTCTTTTAATAATCCTTTAATAAGGTGCATTCCAACAAAACCAGCACCGCCTGTAACTAATATTTTCATTTCCAAAGTATTTGTATTAATATTATCGCCACACTTAATCCCAAACAAACTAATGTTTTAGTATTTAGATGTTCACCAAACAATTGCCAACTCATTAAGGTAAATACTATAACACCAATGCCATAGCCCAAAAGACGGGATGGCCATATCTCACCACCAAAAGCCAATACAAAATGTTGTACCGATTTTAGAAACAACCAACCTGATGGTATGGATGCTAAAATTATTATCATTGGATATTTTTCATACCAACCATATTTGATACTACCTTGTAATTGTAAAAAGGTTAATACCTGTGCCACCAATCCATAAAGAAACCCTATTAATAAATTCATATTGTAAATATACGAAAAATACCCGATATTACCAAAGATTATTTCCGCTACTTCCGTTTATACCAGTTGGAGGTGAATATCCCCTACCCTTAAATCTAAGATTATCCTGCTTTCTACTGATATACAATAGTAAATCTCTAGTTGTTGTGTCACTTAGTAAGGCTTCGGCTATTGTTTGTATAAAAATAGATGGATTGGATATGTGATGCTTTGTTATAGTACTAGTTAAATCGTATGGTGTCATATTACCATTATATTGCATTGGTGGTAGTACCTTAACTTGCATATCCATATTATCAGCAAATAGGGTAACTCTAACAAAAGGCTGTGTATCATCAATTGGATGTACCCAAGCCGTATATGTATTTCCCTCATCCAATGAATCGGTATTAGAATCCATTATAATAAAACTAGCTCCCATCACATCAAACTTATTACCCACTAACTTATCCCAATTTGATATCTCTATTGGCTTTTTCTTATTCATCTTTTTTTCTTTTTCTAATGCATCCGAAAGTTGGTCCATAAGTACACATGATAAGTGATTCCATCCAACTAAATAATCATAATCTATATTCGATGTATCCTTACCACAATATGCACAAATATATTCTTTCATTATTTTATAATACCATGTGGTGTTGGTTTACCATTTTCGTCAACTGCCACAAATACAATCTTATCAATTCTGATGATTGTTTGTTTTGTATCTTTGTTTCGCACTTCACAACTTATAGTTACTGATGTTGTACCGAATTGTACCAACTCACAGCCTATCTCAATAATATCACCGGTTTTAGCAGATGATACAAAGTTGATTTCACTCATTGCCTTTGTAACAATACTACGTTCACCTAATTGGCAAATTGTAAATATAGAAGCTTCTTCATCTATCCACTTTAATAATTGTCCACCAAATAGTGTACCCCTAGCATTTAAATCTTCAGGCTTTATTAACTTTCTTGTTCTAAACTTCATTACTTCTTTTTTATTATTAATGGAACTATAAATGCCAATAGAGTTAAGATTGAAAATACTGCATCAATCGCTTCCGTATTCAAATCATGCAACCAATACGATGATACTAACTTCAATCCCAATGCCCCAATTACCCAATATGCTACTCTCTCCAATATAGGATTCTTTTCTAATACTTTCACAAACTTTGTTGTTGCGAATCTCATAGCAAGGATACCAACAAATACTCCACCACATATCAACCAAAGATTAGGAGTAAATGCTACTGCGGCAAATACATTATCAATACTGAATACCAAATCCATCATCTCAATTGCTACGATTGTAGACCATAATGCTGATAAGAATGGTATCTTAATTGTCATCTTACTACTTCCCTCCGTTTCAACTTTTGATGATAGGGCGTTATATGCCAAATACATAAGATACAATCCACCTGCTACTTTCAACCATACCAATTTGATAAGAACGGATGCGAATAGTAAAGCTAATCCCCTAAATACATAAGCACCTGCTATACCATAAGTTAGTGCTTTCTTTTGTTGGTTCTTTGGTAGTTCTTTTACCATCGCTGCTAATACGGCTGCGTTATCAATACTCAATACTATTTCTAGTATCATTATGTTTAAAAAAATTAATACCTCTGTCATTGTTTATATTTTTAATTTCTATATCCTAACGTTACCATAGCTTCTTCCATATGCCCATTCAGATAATGTTGAATTGCCAAATGAGAATTAGGGTCTCCTATATATGGTAATCCTATATTATATGGGTCATCTGCTAATGGATTATGTTTTGATTCAAATAGTATTCTACTATCATGTGTTAATGGAACTTGATTTTCCCACATCGCTCTACCCAAAACCCAATCATCAATTTCATAATCAACATCCTGAACTAATCTCATATTATCCAATGCTACTTTCATAGCTGGTCTTGATACCATATAACCACATCCACTTGCTATGGTTCGTTCCTTACATACTATATATTTAAAACTTTCATATGGATTGGTCATAGCAGCTGGATGAGCACAACCCATATAATGAGGAATACCTGTACTTAAATTTTCATTTACCATAGCATCAAATCTAAGCGGATGTACAAATGAATCGGAATCAATTCTGAAATAATATTCATAATCCGTTTCTTCCAATATCCATTTAATTGGTAACCTTATTGATTTATCATACAATCCTCTTTTAGTATCTTCTGCCTTAAACCAAATCATATCACCTTCGATTTTCCATTCGGTTTCTAAATCAGGGTTACCAATGGCAACTTTTATGTTGTATCCTAATTTTCTCAATTCAGGAATCCAAGTATTTTCACATTCTTTCCAATTTTGGGCCCAAGGTTCTATTGTAGTACCCGTTACCAATATCATCATTTTACTTTTATCAAACATATTAATATCTATTAAATCCAATTGATGGTCTACCTTTATCCTCACTCTTATATTCAACCTCACCCAAGTTATATATCTCCGTTAGTGTCATTCCTTTATCAGCCTTATGCTCAAATCCTAAGTGGTCTATAAGAGCTTGTGAATCTTCAACCGATAATGCATCAAACTTATGTTCTGCGATTAATCTTCCCTTTCTTAATAGTGCCGAATCAATCTTAGCTTTATCCATATTGAATGTTGCTACAATCTGAATGTTAAGGATATCACTTAGAATACCATCCGTAATATTAAGTATATTAGATACACCATTTCCACCACCATTGTTTCTATCCGTAATTACTCTCTCTGCATCTTCAATGAATAGTACCGAACCTGCGTTTTGAATTAGGAATGGTGTCATCTCAGGCGATGTGATGAAGTCTGCTAAGAACGGAGGAATGAATAGTACTCTCTTATTCTTAATCTTACTTGCTAAGTATTTTAAGTAGTGAGTCTTTCCAGTGCCCGGCGTACCATGCAATAGAACTAATCCTTTACTCTTAGGTTCATTCAACTTACCTATAATCTTTTCGTGAATTGGTTTGAATCCCTTACCATATCCCAACTCAACATCCAACTTCTGCTTTGGTAACTCAAAGGTTGTTGTATCGTATCCCCTTTGTGTTTGAATCACTAAGGCAATATTGTTTTCCCTTTCCTTTCTTTTCTTAGCAAGTTTAGAGAATTGCTCAGATATCTCATTAAAATCTTTTGGTGATGCATTTGAACATAGGGAAATGTTTATACCTCTATCCTGTTTGTATGATTTAGAAATAGATGGTGCCCATTTCTTAGCTATACTATCTACCATTAGAATTATGATACCTTCATCATATACCTTCTCATAGATTTTGTTTTCGAAGTGGCCTGATTGCATGAATAGTGATTTGTTGAATATCTCAACGAATCCTAACTGCTCTACTAACCCCAATGCCTCCTCTTGTTTAATCTGAAACTCATCTGAAATTCGGAAATATGCGGATGAACTTTTACCCGTCTTATTCATTAGATACATTCCAATAGGGAAGTCATCATAATCAATCGGTTTGTATGATTGTCCAGTTGTTACTGGATTACCACTACCATATCCTTCCGAAGATTGTATCGATTCTCTAATAGCCATTCGGACTTCCGCAGGAATAGCATCCAATTCATCCTCCGATAATATATCTTCCAACTCTAACTCTGTCAATCTTCTAGGTGTTTTTGGTACAGCCATTATTTTTTTGTTTTACGATTATTTAATTCTGATTTAATATCAGTTATACGATGTTCAATTCCTCTTATTTTAAGATTATGAAAAATCCCACCAATCCAAGTTGATGGGTTTTTTTCTTTTTCCAATTTAAGAGATTGCTCCAGACCTTTTAGGATTTTTTTAAGTGCCATTATCGATTTAGTTTTGTTATACATTCATCAACCTTGTCTCTCAACCTACCACCCTGTCCCCAATCACCATCAACTTGAACATGTCTCCACATTGGAATACGAGGTGATAACCATTTGAATTGCTGAGCTAAACGAAGGTCATCAATTGCTATCCAATTTGATATCTTATTATCTTTAGCCCACTTCACAACTTCCAATGCTCTTTCGTGGTCTATGGATGGTCTACTCAATTTATTCCATAAGTCCTGATGTGTGGTAATATCAATCAATCGGGCAGTTATACCATAATGCCTAAAAATTCGTTTCATCTGATTGAATGTGAAATGCTTTTTCCAATCTGAACTAAGTACCAAATCGGCGTTTGTTTCATCGCATATCTTTTGTAAGGCCTCACAATCTTCCTTAACCCAAGGGTATGGTATTGTAAAATCCTCCACCCCACCGGTGATAGTAACCTTACCATCGTTCCATGTTCCCCAAGCTAATGGTCCATCTACATCAATAAAAATTATCTTCTTTCTCATTTATGTAAAGATACGAAATTTATTCCATTTCACCAAATAAAAAACTCCTTAATTTTTGGATATTATTAAGGAGTTTCGCATGGCATGCAAGTCGTTTGTTTCTAAGTTTTTCTTTTGAAGATTCCAGCTCTTTGTTGTTCTCTACGAGTTTTACGAGCCATCCTTTTCCTATTTATAGCTTTCTTCTCTCTTTTTGTCATTTCTTTTGATTGTGTTAAGTTCTTTATTATAACCTCTTTTGATATCTCTAAATATCATATCACATATCAAAACAACATTCCATATCAATGAACCGATTATAGCTATTACCAAAATAGGTAACATCAATATGTAAGCCAATATTTTAGGAATCCATTTTTTCATCACTCAACCAATCATTTAATTTAATTGCCAACTTCACTATACCTAAAGCAATTAAGAAAGTCGTTCCAACTCCCAAAATAAGATATAGAATTTGTTTTATCATAATGAGAATGATTCACCACATCCGCAAGTTCGAGATGCGTTTGGATTCTCCCATTGAAATCCTTTACCATTTAATCCATCTGAATATGTCAATTGAGTGCCATATAAATAAAGTACACTCTTTCTATCTATTACTACTTTCAATCCATCTACATCTACCACCTCATCGGTTGGCTCAATAGTATCATCAAAATCCATTGTATAAGATAACCCACTACATCCACCACCCTTTACACCAACTCGCAAGTTATGGGTATCCGGCGTTAAACCACCTTCCTTCATTAATTCAATTACATGCGCTAATGCTTTAGGTTGTAGTGTTACCATTTTTATTCAGTTTCGTGCTCCATAAAGTTAGTAAACTCCTTTCCAGCTTTAGGATTAATTTCGTATAAGTGTTCTAAACTTAATTCGTATCTTCCGTTTTGTACTTTGGCCTGAAATAATTCATCGTGAAGTGAATCACAACGGTTTTGTAGGGAATCAATTAGCTTTCCCTTTTCGATATCACCACCCAAATAAACTTCAACCATAGGTTCTGCTCTTAATCTAGCTAATTCCTTTTGTTGTAAGTAACAAACTATTAATACTGCTACGGCGCCCGTTCCTACGATTGCCTTCTGATACTTTGAGATAAACTCTTTCATAACTTTTATTTTTTAGGTACTATAATACAAGCCATTAGATACATAAAAATGATAGGAAATGGTGCACATATTAGTGCCAAAAAAATCAACCTCCATACGGTAGGGTCACTATCCGTATATTCGGCTATTCCACCACATACTCCACCAATTTGTTTATCAGTTGAACTTCTATATAGTTTTCTTTTCATTAATTATTGTTGTTAAACTTTTTTTCTATGTACTTTGCTTTAAGAACTTCCGCTCTACGTTTAACCGATGGCTTAACGAATTCCTGTCTATCCCTTAACTCTCTAACAGTTCCTATTTTATTGGTTTTGTTCTTATAAATCTTAAGCGCTTGCTCTATCGAACCACACTTAGTTACATCTATTATTATCATATATGCGAATCTTCAAACTTTAAAGGTTCTTCACCATTCTTTACACGGTAATCATTGATGGCTGCTTTAATTGCATCCTCAGCCAAAACACTACAATGTATCTTTACAGGTGGTAGTGCCAATTCCTCTACCAAATCCATATTATCAATTGTTAGTGCTTCATCGATACTCTTACCCTTCAACCATTCAGTTGCTAAGGAAGATGCTGCGATTGCCGAACCACATCCAAAGGTTTTGAACTTAGCATCGGTTATGATACCTTCATTCACTTCGATTTGTAATCTCATCACATCACCACATTCAGGAGCACCCACTAATCCGGTGCCAACATTAGGTTTACTCTTATCAAGCGTACCTACATTCTTTGGGTTTTCATAGTGCCCAATCACCTTTTCACTATATGCCATATTTTATATTTTAATAAAACCTTCCACCTTGTTTGTAATATTCGTAGATGGCTGTTCCGGCAGCTATGATAGCTAGTTCAATTTTTATTAGTATTAGTTTCATACCAATAAATATCCACTATCAAAAATTTTTACCTAACGACTCTCCCCAAAGGGGTTCGTACTATTCGAAGATATTCACTGCCGCCATCTTTACACCACCTTTACCATTATCAACAAATAGTTGTAGTTCACCTGTTTTGGGGTTGAACATCTTTTTGGTAAGTAGTTTTTTATCTTCGGGCTGAAGGGATTGAGAAACTAAAGCGTTGTTTAATCTCTCAACCTCTTGCCTTTGTAATTCTTCAAATGTCATCTTATCTCCAAATTGGTTCGATATGAAGATTCACTTCATATAGGTCTTTGTAACCACTTTCCATTGGTTCAATGTAGTTGATTCTCCACTGCATTTTCTCAAATTGAAACTTACCACCCAAAGAATAACAAGGACCTCCTTCAAAATCAAACATAGTAATATCACCTTGTTTGTTTGTTGATTTACGAATGAATTGTGATTCACCCATTACTCTTACTTTGTTCAAGTTGATTCTCTCAATCGAACGGTCTACTCCAAATCTGCTCTTTACGATTTCCATAACTGTTAGTTATTTGTTTTGTTTATAATTGTGTTTACTTTTTCTTTATCTTCCGTTGATAGATTTTGAAACCATTCAGCTTCTAAACTTCCCCAACTTCTACTTTCCTCCATAATTGGTGAGCCATTATCATCCGATGCCATAATCCCCAATGAACCAGCCCAACAGTTTATAGATTCTAATTTAATTAAACTTTCCATACTCATTTATTTAGAATAAGTATTCCAAACCCTTAGTATTCCATCTTTTTAACTGGATATCCATCTCAGATTTGGTAGTACCCTGCTTAACTTGCTTTTTATACCACATATACAAGTCCTCCAAAGTACCCTTACCTCTCTGTCTTTCCATTGCTTTATCCCACAAATCCTTACCGAACTCCTTTTTTAGTTCCATTTGTAGTTTCCATAGGGTCATTTGCTCATTCTTAGCCGCTTCTATCTCCAATTTAATGGCTTTGATACGTTTCATCCTCCCAGCCTCTAATGCCGCTTCCTGACGATTCTTTTCATCAGTACCACCATAGTTCTTATAAGTTTGTTGATACGCCTGTTCAGCGGATGCTCTTTGGGAAGCAGCTTCGTTAAACATATAAGAATAATCAAAGTCACCATTTCGTATCTTCAATAGTAGTGGAGCGTCAGCGTTCAATGGTTTATTAGGTCTACCCTTAGTCCACCATCTATACTTATTATAACTCATAGTTTATTAGTTTACAAGTTCAATTCGGAATGTTCCATCCTCATTAAACCAACCCTTTAATTTATATTGATTATCACTATCATTAGCCGATGTCAAATAACCAGTCATATGCGGTCTATCACTCATTCCTCTCTCTACCATAGAACTGAATTTAATAGTAGTTGTTTTTATCAGAGCCTCTATGTTTACACTAGCAGATTTCTCAACTGAAACATCAAATGAAGTCATACCATGCAATCTCATATGTCCGGCTGCCTGCAACTTACCCAAATAATGTTGGACCTGGTCATTACTAACGCCATCCTTCTTAGCTTTAGTAAGTAACCTTTCACTACGCATCTTTCTTACTCTAGCAGATGAATATGGGTTTCTCTTTGTACCTCTTAGTATGTTAGCTATCATATTATAGTTGTTGAATTTTGGCAATTACATCTGTTACATCTTCCGGTCTTAGATATCCTATTACATCGTTAGTAATTGGGGTATCATATGTTAAATGTCCTTCACTATCTAACACAGCCAATTCATACAAACCCTTATCACCACCATAGGTATAAGGAGTTTTAACTATACTAGCACCATACCCATTATCAAATTGGATACGAGCCTGAACACCACCCAAATGATTTGGGTGCTCAACGAATTCTAAATCTTTAAATGTTTTCATAACTAATTTTATTTATACAAATATACGAAATTATTTCTTATTAACCAAATCTTTTTTATCCCTTCCCATTATAATCTTTAATTGAGATTCTTTCAATAGGGATACTGGTTCTTTCTTTTCTTTGGGTTGTTCGGTTGGTAACTTATAGCTCTTTGCTAATTTTTCCATCCAATCGTTTGTTTGATTACTCATAACGTTTATTTTAAATTATTCATTTTAATTGCATGTAGGAATTCCTGTCTTACTAAGTTATCCTTCTCCACAAATGCCCCACTAAATTTGTTGGTGGTCATCATACTATC
>JACCDO011443165.1_pt1 | contig 10024 bp, 10 predicted proteins | sample 7446101 | NCBI WGS metagenome assembly JACCDO01 (sample SAMN15323440, study PRJNA562643) | freshwater metagenome | isolation source: river surface water | place: USA:Blue River Watershed | collected 2017-08-16
CCAGACCGTCGCTGGTGCAAGACCCGAAAGGGTGCACTGGAGGAACGTCCGGACTGCACAGGACAGCGTAGGAGGTAACACCTCTCCACCGTGAGGTGAGGATCAGAGCAACAGAGACGAGCCGATTAAGTTCGGGTGAAACGGGCAATCTCTACGCGCAGCAATACCAAGTAGGCCTTCCTGAGGGGGTGTGGTTCGCCGCACCGCCTCTCCCTGTGGTTCCGCGGGGTGAGTTGGCGGGTAGGTAGCATCGAGCCGGGTAGGCGACTCCCGGCCCAGAGTAATGGCGGTCACACAACGGGCAACCGTTGTGCACAGAATCCGGCTTATCGGCGGGCTTCACACTTATTTACGCCCACAAAAAAACCCGCCGAGGCGGGTCTTTTTGTGGGGGCCAGCGAGGCTTCGCCGGCTGAATCAAGCGGCTAAATCAGCCCCGTGAGGGCATCAAGGTGCCGGCCAAAGCAAACACCGAGTTTGGGGCGGTGATTTTGATCGCGGTCTTGGGCTTGGCGAAAACGCCGCGCTTGATGGCCGGCTGGGGAGCTGGTTCGACCGTGACGCCTTTGTTGCGTTGCTCGGCCACCAACTGACGCAAGCTGATGGATTGCAAGTGGTTCAGCATTTTCTCGTTCAAGCTGGCCCACAGTTCGCTGTTCATCCAACCACCGTCTGCGGCAGCGTCTTCGGCGGATGGGGCATCGACGGCACCCACGATGTCGGCCATCGAGATTTTTTCTGCATTGCGAGACAGCGAATAGCCGCCGCCTGGTCCGCGGGTGCTTTCCACCAGACCTTGCTGGCGCAGTTTGCTGAACAGTTGTTCAAGATAAGACAGAGAAATCTGATGGCGCTCGCTGATCGCGGCCAAAGAAACAGGGCCGCGATCTTCGCGCAGTGCGACATCAATCATGGCGGTAACGGCAAATCGGCTCTTGGTGCTCAAACGCATGGCGTGCTCCTTTGTGAGGGGGAAGACCCGTTGGGGTCGTTTCCGAATCACGACTGTAGGGTTTACAGCAGTGACTTGGCGGTCATTTTGTCAGACTCGTGCAATATTTGGGGATTGCCCGTTTCATTTCAAGGGTAAATCCTGTGTATTTTTGTCGGAAATGCATCAAAAACGTTCAAACCCCTCCAGAGGTCGCCATTGCCCGGGCTCAAGGGGGGCCAAGCTGAGTCGCCCCACGCGCTGGCGCCGCAGGTCTTGCAAAGGGGCTTGTTGGTCGAGCCATCGGCCCAGATCGAGGCCGTCCAAGTCTTTGCCTGCAATCCTCAACACGGTGAGGGTTTCGGTTTGCCGGTTGATGCTGGCTCGGAGGCCGGGGCCATTCAGGGCTTTTATCGTGGCTTCACGCACAGGCCCTTGAAGGGTGGCCATCCATTCTTCTTCCATCGGGCTGCGGCGGTCTTCCAGGTGGCGCAAGACCCCAACATCGTCCGAAAAAATACACAAACCACTGGCCGGTTGCGGCAAAGGCAGGGGCATTTGCAGTTTGGCCAAGCGTTCTGAGCCCCAGATGCCTGGCGGCTTGGCTTTGGGGCCCGCGGTTTTTTGCAACCAGGCCGTGTTGGCCGCCACCCCCGCAGGCTTGAACAACAGCAAGGTCAAGGGGGCCAAGGCGGCCAAAGACACTTGGCGGTTCACCACCACCTCTTGGGCTTGACTGACCCGGCGAGCGGGGTCGGTCACCCGCTGGCCGGCCACCTGCACACCGCCCGCCACGATCAGGGCTTCGGCCTCACGCCGAGAGCAATGCAGGTCGGCTGCCACGCGTTTGGCCAAGCGAATGCCTTCTTGGGAGAGGCTCATCAATGCTTTCAGTGTCGGGGGGCGATCAAGACAAGGCTTGTTCGCGGATGTGGTCAACGTGGGCTTGCAGCGAGCGTGCGGCGACAGGCCACAAGCGAGGCGGCACGTCGTCGTAGGCTTTTTCGACCCATTCTTGCAAACTGCCGTGGGGCAGGGCTTGCATGGCCGCCGAGATTTTGGCCTCGCGCTTCAGCCGATGGGCTTTCAAATGGGTGATCGCTTGGTACGCAAAACCCAGCACGTAGCCGTGTGCAGGCAAGATGAAGTCGATTCCGCCTGCTTGGCAGTGTTCGGCCAATTTGTCCAAAGAGTCCAGATAGCCGCCCATGTGGCCGTCGGGGGGATCGATCACCGTGGTGCTGCCGTTCAGCACATGGTCTCCCGAAAACAACAGCCCGTCTTCTTCGAGCACCAGACACACATGGTTGGCCGCGTGCCCGGGCGTGTGCAAGACGCGCAAAGTGTGGGTGACTTCACCAGTTGGACTTTGGCCTTTCAGCACCAGCTTTTCACCGTCTAGCAACTCGCGATCAGGGCTGAAACGGCTGTTGGCGCGGGCCGTGGGGCGTGAGGCCAAGCCCAAGATCGGCGGTGAGCCATCGCACAGCGCTTGCAAAGGCGCCGCGCCAGGGGAGTGGTCGGGGTGAGAGTGGGTGCACACAATCATGCGGATTTGCCCGCCTGCCGCGCGCCAAAGTCGTTGCAAATGCTCGGGATCGGCAGGGCCGGGGTCGATGGCGATGTAGCCTGTGTGGGGGTCGCCCACCAAATAACTGTTGGTGCCGGGGCCGGTCATCACGCCAGGATTGGGCGCGGTCAAGCGCATCACGTTTTTCAACAGCGGAACGGCTTGCTGTGTTTGCCAATCCAATGCGTGGTGAATTTGTCCGTCAGGACACACCAAGGCCAGCTCACCATAAGGCGGCTCGTGCTCCATGTAGCGGGCTTCGTTGCCGGCCAACCAGCCGGCCCGGGGGCAGCTGGTCCACAAAGGTTCTTCGTTGACGGCGCAGGCTTGCAGCACAGCATCTACAGAGGCAAAGGCGCACAACTTTTCTAGGGTGCGGATGGTGGGGAAAATCAGAAAAAATTGCCCCGCCTCGTGGCGTGTGAGGGCCTCTTGGGGGCGCACCCAGATCGGCTCGAATTGTTCAGTTTCATCGGCAACTGGGGTTTGGCCTTCGGGCATCCGGGCGACCAAAAAGGGCACATCAAAGCGCCGCGGCAGGTCTCGGTCGGTGATCCAGTGGGCCAGCACAAACACCTGGTCTGCTGCCAAGGTCAAGCCCCGAGCGTCGCACTGTGCGGCAAAGGACGAACCGGCGGGAGTTTGGCGAGGGATGTGCTGGATGTCGTTTGCATCGGCCCAGCGTCCGTCCGCATGCCGCGCCAACAAGATGCCCAGTTCTTCAAAGCTTTCTCGGATAGCGGCAATGGCCTGCGTGAGGAGCAAGTCGCTTTGTGTGGCGCGTCGGTGGGACAGGCCGTGCGTTGCAGGAGTGGCATCCGCGGCATCAATGCCGCCCCCGGGGAACACATAAGCCCCTGGGGCAAAGCTGGCCGTCATGGCCCGCCGGGTCATCAGCAACTCAAGGCCTTGTGGCCCATCTCGCATCAACAACACAGTGGCGGCTGGCCTCAGGGGGGCCGGTTCACGTTGGGGAAAAAGAAGTTGGGATGTGCGTGCCATGCCCCATTATCGGGCCGAGCCCAACGGCGATAATCGCGCTCATGCACATTCGATTCACCAAGATGCAAGGCGCCGGCAATGACTTTGTCGTGCTCGATGAAACGCAAGGCCGCTTGGGCCTGAATGCGGCGCAGTACCGATTTTTGGCCGATCGCCATTTTGGCGTGGGGGCCGATCAGATTCTGAGCGTGCGACCCTCGCCCGCCCCAGGCCTGGACTTTGAATACGTAATTCACAACGCCGATGGCGGCGAGGTAGAGCATTGCGGCAACGGCGCACGCTGTTTTGTGCGCTATGTGCGCGACAAGGGGCTGACCTCTAAATCAACTGTCCGTGTGAAAGTGCAGCAAGGCGAAATTGAATTGCACATGCAAGCGGACGGCCGTGTGACCGTCAACATGGGCGAACCGGTGTTTGATTGGGAGCGAGTGCCTTTTGACCCCATTGGCCTCATCAGCGACCAAGTCAATGGCTGGCCCGTGTTTGATTTGGCGTTGGGCGAGCAGGGCATCGCCCGCGTTGGCGTGTTGTCCATGGGCAACCCGCATGCGGTGCAGCGGGTCGACGATGTGTCGGCATTTCCGGTGTTGTTACAAGGCCCCTTGATCGAACGCCATGCGGCGTTTCCCAAGCGTGTGAATGCCGGCTTTATGCAAATTGTCTCGCGCAGCCAGATCAAGTTGCGCGTGTTCGAGCGTGGCTCGGGCGAGACCTTGGCCTGCGGCACGGGGGCGTGTGCCGCAGTGGTGGCCGGCATTCGTCAAGGCTGGTTGGACCACAAGGTGGAAGTGCAGACCCATGGCGGCCAACTCACCATCGAGTGGGCTGGCCAGCCCGAGAGTCCGGTGCTCATGACCGGCCCAGCCGTATCTGTTTTTGAGGGCGAAATTGAATTGCCTGAAGCCCTTTCCTGATTATTTGGAGACCCAACATGATCCCCTCTGAGCCCATGAGCCCGATCACCGAAGACGACATCGCCGACTATTTGGTGAATACGCCCGATTTTTTTGAGCGTCACGCCTCTTTGTTGGCCACTGTTCAATTGACGCATCCCCAAAGCCACCGCGCCGTGGGCTTGCAAGAGCGCCAAGCGCAGATGTTGCGCGACAAGATCAAAGGCCTGGAGCACCGCATCATGGACATGATTCGGCATGGCAACGAAAACATGATCCTCACCGACAAACTGCACCGCTGGTCGTGTGAGTTGTTGGTCACGCCGCCAGACCACTTGGCCGATTTTGCGGTGGAAAACATCCGTGACTTGTTCCAAGTGCCTCAAGTGGCCCTGCGTTTGTGGACTTTGCAAGAGGTCTACGCCAAGCAGGCTTATGCCCAAGGCGTGACCGAAGCGGTGCAAACGCTGGCGACTTCCTTGGACACCCCCTATGTCGGGCCGAACGCTGGCTACGAAGCCGTGCAGTGGTTGGCAGAGCCTGCGCAGGCGGCTTCTTTGGCCTTGCTGGCTTTGCGCTCGGCACCCGGCCAACCGGCCTTTGGTTTGCTGGTTTTGGCTTCGCCCGATGCGCAGCGTTTCAACAGCCAAATGGGCACCGATTTGCTGGAGCGCTTGGCCGAGTTGGCAGGCGCTGCTTTGTCGGTGCTGCGGATCTCTGAGGCCTGAGCCATGGCCAACACGGCGCCGGATGAACTGGTGGCCCGTTACTTGGCGCATGTGCGTTTTGAAAAAGGCTTGGCCCAGCGCACCTGTGACCTTTACCAACTGGATTTGATGCGCTTGGCCGAGATGGCCGCTGCCGACCAAGTGCCCTTGCTGCAAGTGCAAAACGGCCACGTGCGTCGCTGGGTGGCGCAGATGCACCGCGCGGGTCGCAGTGGCCGGGGCATCGCCCTGATTTTGTCGGGCTGGCGGGGGTTTTATACCTGGCTGGGGCGAGAAGGCCAGGTCAGTCACAACCCCGTGGCCGATGTGAAAGCGCCGCGCTCGGTCAAGCCCCTGCCCAAAGCGCTGGGGGTGGATGAAGCTGTGCAATTGGCGCAGCACGAAGAAGACCAAGACGACCCTTGGTTAGAAGCGCGCGATGCCGCCATGGTCGAGTTGTTGTACGGCTGCGGTCTGCGGATTGCCGAATTGACCGGGCTGGATGTGGTGCCCAGCAGCCAGGCCAGCCGCCATGGGCGAGGCTGGATTGATCTGCCCAATGGCGAAGTTCAGGTGCAAGGCAAGGGCAGCAAACGGCGCACCGTTCCTTTGGGCCGAGCGGCCGTTGAGGCCTTGACGCATTGGTTGTCTGTTCGTACCCAGTTGCCGGGAATGTTGAGCCAACCCACCTCGGGCGCTTCTGACTTGGCATTGGCCTTGTTTCCGGGTCGGCATGGCACACGATTGACTCCGCGGGGGGTGGCCCAGCGCCTGAAGCGTCGCAGTTTGTTGGCGGGCTTGGCCACCCCGGTGCATCCGCACATGTTGCGCCATTCATTTGCGAGCCATGTGCTGCAGTCCAGCGGAGATTTGCGGGCGGTGCAAGAGCTTTTGGGACATGCCAACATCAGCACCACACAGGTCTACACGCGATTGGATTTCCAGCATTTGGCAAAAGCCTACGATGCGGCTCACCCGCGCGCCAAGCGCAAGTGAAAGGGCCATGGGCCGCACTGCCTCGGCAATAGATCGCTACACTTCCTCACTCTTTTCTTCCCTCTTTTCATTTGCGGAATCGCCCCATGTCTTTGATCCCCACCACCATCCTGACCGGCTTTTTGGGTTCGGGCAAAACCACGCTGTTGAAGCGTGTCTTGACGGAGGCCCACGGCCAAAAAATCGCTGTGATTGAAAACGAATTTGGCGAAGAAAACATTGACAACGACATCTTGGTTTCCGACACGGAAGAACAAATCATCCAGATGAGCAATGGCTGCATTTGCTGCACTATTCGCGAAGATTTGCGCGTGACCTTGCAACTGTTGGCGGCCAAACGCCGCAAGGGTTTGTTGAGCTTTGACCGCATCGTGATCGAGACCACCGGCTTGGCCGATCCCGGCCCAGTGGCACAAACGTTTTTCATGGACGATGAAATTGCCGAGACCTTTTTGCTGGACTCCATCTTGACCTTGGTGGACGCCAAACACGCGGCCCAACAGTTGAACGACCGTCAAGAAGCGCGCCGCCAAGTGGGATTTGCCGACCAGATCTTCATCAGCAAAGCCGACTTGGTCTCGGCCGATGAATTGGCGGCTTTGCAACACCGCTTGAAGCACATGAACCCGCGTGCGCCACAAAAGGTGGTGCATTTTGGCGAGGTGCCTTTGGCCGAGGTGTTTGACCTGAAAGGCTTCAACTTGAATGCCAAACTGGACATTGACCCGGACTTTTTGACCGACGATGGCCACGGTCACGACCACGACCACGACCACGACCACGACCACGTGCATGGGGAGCACTGTGACCACCCCTCGCACCAGCACGACCATGATCATGGCCACGGCGGTCATCACCACCACCACGATGACGATGTGAAGAGCTTTGTTTTTCGCTCAGACAAAGCCTTCGACCCCGCCAAGCTGGAAGATTTTTTGGGGGCGATCGTGAACATTTATGGCCCTCGCATGTTGCGGTACAAAGGGGTGTTGCACATGCGCGGCACCGAGCGCAAAGTGATTTTTCAAGGTGTGCACCAGCTGATGGGCAGCGACCTGGGGCCCCTGTGGCGCGAGGATGAGGTGAGAACGAGTAAGATGGTATTCATTGGCATCGATCTGCCCAAAGACATCCTGTTGCAAGGTTTAGAACAGTGCTTGGTTTGAGTGAGATTCAGTGAGTGGGCGCGTTCTGCTTGAAGCGGAACGGGCCATTAATCGATCCAATATTATTTTTTGATCGTTCTTATCGCTACAATCGCCCGCCTGAAGCCCCCCCCTTTGGGGCGGTTGGTGAAACCCACTCGGTCTACAAACGGGTTTGAAATGCAAATGAACAGGTTTTTCAATCGGTTGCTGCAGTGTGGCAAGAGGTTTGGGCCTGCCCTTTCACACGGCTAGGAGACAAGACGTGAAGACCTCCCATAAAAAAACGGCAACCCCAGTGGCTGCCAGCAAATCCAAGCCAAGTGCCGCCAAAAAGGCAGTTCCGGCTAAGAAATCTGCACCCGCCAAGAAGGCGGTCCCGGCCAAGAAGGCTGTGCCTGCCAAAAAGGCCCTGCCCGTGAAAAAGGCGTCACCCGCAAAAAAACCGACCCCCGCTAAGAAGCCAGTGCCCGTGAAAAAAGGGGTGGCCCCCAAGAAGGCGGCACCGGCTAAAAAAGCGGCCCCGGTGAAGAAAGCGGCTCCTGTGAAGAAAACCGCCGCTGTCAAAAGCGCGGTCAAGTCCGCGCCCAAAGCCAACGCCAAAACCAAACCGGTGACTCCCCCTAAAAAAGTGACAGCGTCCGTCGCAAAAAAGACGGCACCTGTCGTTTCCAAACCCGCTGCGGCCTCCAAGGCCAAAGCCGCACCTGCGCCGACCTCCAAAAAGGCGCCCTCTGTTCCTGAAGCGAAATCTATGACTGTTAAAAAAGCGGCGACAACGACTGCCCCGGTCGCCCCCACTGCCGTGACGGCGGCAGCGGCGCCCACAGCGCCGGACCAATTGATCCGTGCCACACGCCCTTCGGCTCGTTTGGCCCAAATCACCGTGCCTTCCTTGCCACCCGCTGTGGCCTCGACGGCGGCCAAAGCCAGCTTCATGCCCAGTGCGCCCGTAGCGGCAGCGGCAGCCCCTTTCGCACCGATCAAAAAAGACCCCAAGTTGGCCAACAACTGGAAGTCCAAATCGGTGGAAGTTTTGACCGATGCCGAAATTTTGGCCATGCCCGATGCGGAATACATGAACACCGTGCAATTGGCCTATTTCCGCCGGAAATTGACGGCCTTGAAGCAAGAGATCTTGAACAGCGCCGGCGCCACGACCGAGCATCTGCGTGAGGACACCGTGGTGGTGCCTGACCCTGCAGACCGCGCCACCATTGAAGAAGAGCATGCACTGGAATTGCGCACGCGCGACCGTGAGCGCAAGTTGCTGAAGAAAATCGAGCAATCGATTGGTTTGATCGATGCGGGTGATTACGGCTATTGCGACGAAACCGGTGAACCGATCGGTGTCGGGCGCTTGTTGGCCAGGCCGACCGCGACTTTGTCACTCGAGGCGCAACAGCGTCGAGAGTTGAAGCAAAAAATGTTCGGGGATTGAGTCTCTCTTTCCCACTTGAACCTCAAAAAAACCCCTGCCCAGGGGTTTTTTTATGCCCGAGGGGCCGGAACTTTTGAGGATCTCGATTTTGCAATTGGCGAAATTGATATTTTTTTAACTTTGCGCATCCTTCATAGGTTACTTTCATTGCCCCTTGTAAGTGCCTAATTTACATAGAAATTTCCCTTGTTGGCGGGTTCAATTTCGTCGCTAAGCCATTGATTTCATTGAAAAAAATCGTCATCGACCCGTTGAGTTGGATTGAAATCCTGTTACAGTGCAAAAAAGTGCAATTAAGTGGGGAAAAGTGTCTCCGCCTGCACCTCTCAACTGGAAAAAGGTCGTTGCAGTGTTTCAAGGGGCTTCATCGCTGAGTCTGGATGCCAAAGGGCGGTTGTCAGTGCCGACTCGGCACCGTGACGTCCTGAGCGCCACCGCCCAAGGCCAGCTGACGATCACCAAACACCCCCACGGCTGCTTGATGGTGTTTCCTCGCCCCGAGTGGGAGAAATTTCGCGAGCGTATTGCCCAGCTGCCCATGTCGGCGCAGTGGTGGAAGCGCATCTTTTTGGGCAACGCCATGGATGTCGACATGGACGGCACTGGCCGCGTGTTGATTTCGCCTGAATTGCGTCAGGCCGCAGGCATTGCCAAAGACACCATGCTGTTGGGCATGGGCAACCACTTTGAGTTGTGGGACAAGGCCACCTACGACGCCCACGAGGCGCAGGCCATGCAGGGCGAGATGCCCGATGTGTTCAAGGACTTTTCGTTCTGAATGCAATGACCGAAACCGCATTGACTCACACCACGGTGCTTCTGCATGAGGCGGTGGACGAATTGCTGCAGTCTGCAGCGGGCGCAGATGGCACTTATGTCGATGCCACATTCGGGCGGGGTGGCCACTCCCGGTTGATCTTGTCGCGTTTGTCCGCCCAAGGACGTTTGCAAGCTTTTGACAAAGACCCCGAGGCCATCGCCGAAGCGGGGCGCATTGTTGACGAGCGGTTTTCTATCCGCCACGACGGTTTTTCTCACTTGGGTGAACTGCCTTCGGGCAGCGTGCATGGTGTCCTGATGGATCTGGGCATCAGCTCCCCCCAAATTGACAGCCCCGAGAGGGGTTTTTCTTTTCGTTTTGAGGGCCCACTCGACATGCGCATGGACACCACGCGCGGCGAGAGTGTGGCCGATTGGCTGGCTTCGGCCACGGTGGATCAAATCACGGAGGTGATACGTGACTATGGCGAAGAACGGTTTGCTTTTCAGATTGCAAAGGCGCTTGTGGCTCGCCGACAAGAGCGGGGCCCAATTTCAACCACCACCGATTTGGCCCAGC
>JACCDO010984369.1_pt1 | contig 10023 bp, 14 predicted proteins | sample 7446101 | NCBI WGS metagenome assembly JACCDO01 (sample SAMN15323440, study PRJNA562643) | freshwater metagenome | isolation source: river surface water | place: USA:Blue River Watershed | collected 2017-08-16
AAGACAATTCATCCCCATCCATACATGTCGATTGACTTGCCACGTAATCTAGTGGCGGTTATTAGAACATCTTTGAATAATAATCCTCGTCAATATTTGTTTTGTCATCAATCGAATAATAATTTGCCACTTTCAGATGGATACTATAATAAATGGGTAAATGGTGTATTAAAGCGTCTTTTTAATGACCCGTCATTGACAATTCGCTCGTTGCGGGAAATTTATCTCATTACTAAATTAAATAGTAATTTAACGTATGATGAGATACAAAAAATAGGTCATATCATGGGTCAAACAGATGAGATTCAGGCTCGTTTCATTTCATAATTATAATATAATGGTGGAGATTGTCCAATTATCATCGTCAACTAAATCGCGCAAAATACGTGATTTTAAACCAACTTCATTTCCATCTAAAAAAATGGGGCTTGGACACCCAGTTTCTTCCTCTTTATTGAAAAACCAACGAGTTGATAAAATAACACGCGTTCGTAAATTAAAATTGGCAATCATGAAAAAAACGTCAGAACTCACGGCATTGCAAAATGAAATTGGTGAGAGACAACGAGTACTTGATTTAAAACAAGCAGAATTGGATAGTTTAAAACGTGAATTAGCCATGCAATAAGACGCGGATGGGTGTTACTTGTGAAAAAAACGCGGCGAAACCGTATCATCATCAACATGTTTCACCATGATTCCCACAATTTTTGTAGATGTCGAGTCATAAATCTCTTGAGTATTGATATCGAGCTGATATGAAACCCCCTTGATATCCATTAAAACAAAATGTGGCTTGTATGGTTTTGATTTATAACCCAGTTTTTCATTCATGTTTGTTAATTCTCGTTGTTGTGATTGGACTTGGAAATATGCATGTTCTATTTCACTGATTTTACTAGGATTTGCGGGTGTTTCACACTTGGTATAATCAAATGTGTGTTCAACCTGATCTCGGCCCCGACGAAGCATATCCCCTATATCTTCTTCGTCTGAATAAGTTTGCATATCTGTTTGAATGGCATACCATTCGCGGAATTTATCCACATGTTTTGACTTGAACACTTCCATAGATGCATCGTTATAGACTTTATCGGGGCGTTGTGGATATAATATTTGTAATTCATGGCGAATTTTAGTCATTAACTTGGCAATTCGCGTCTCATTACTAGGTTTGTGTAATAGAATTTGTATATATTTTTCAAATGCGTCCATCACTTTTCGGGATTTAAAGACTTTGTTGATCTCGAATTGTGGTGGAATAGGTGCTAAATAAAGTTGCATATGTGTTAATTGTGGGGCGATATGTTGTACATATTTTAACCACATCATGCGCATATATTTTCCAATTTTAATAGATTGCTGATCTGCACAGCGTTGGGAAAAATCGGATACAAATGCATCACCTATACTTTTATGGTGTTGATTCCAATCGGCGTCACCTGCTAATTTGTTGAGATGTGTACAAACGACAAATTCATCATTGTTCAATTCAGATGATGAATTTATGATATGTGTGATATATTTAACCCACGCGATTGACATTTGGTGTGTGATATGAGCGACTTCGGGATTATTGGGTGAGAGTTTACATAAATCCTTGGAAAAAGACTCGCCTACAGAATTTGCGGCCAATGTCCATTTTGTTTTATGTGTATGCCTCGTTTTAAAGAGAGTATTTTCATATAACAACGCCTTGGAAAATAACGCGAGACCGTCGAGATTCATATAGATTTATTGTCATATAATTCACTGGAATTTAGATTGAACCCATGCAACAACATAATAGAAGAGGACACCGTGGATGAGACCACCCATCAGAAAACCAGTGTCTAGACGACCACGCAGTAAATCACCGCGGAAATCGCCATCCAGGGGCCAGGCCTGAACGACCATACCAGACTGCATGAGGGCGAAAATGAGTGCAACAAGTGCGACCTTTTTAAGAGAACCCATAGACATCATTATAGTATATATAAAAAAGTTTATAAAGATAGCAGTATGAAACCACCATTTAGCAAAACAAAGTTGGTACAGATTGCGAATGAAATAAATTTATATGCAAAACATGAAATTATAACATCGCCTGCTAAACAGAGCCACGAGACTTTATATACAAATGTTTTAAACGCACTACAATGTCGTCTAGGGTCTGGGTCGGTCGTGGAATCGGTTCAGACCTGTAAAAAAACACATGCCATATCTGCAGCGGAAATTAATCAAACGGTGGATAAATATTTCAAACCAAAATATACCGATTTTGAATACCTCGGTACTTTACCTGTGGATTTTATTAAAATAACCCCTCAATATGAGGATATCAAACTAGATAAACGCAAACGATACGCGGCAATATTTAATACAGGGGTTTACAATAGTCCTGGGAAGCATTGGATTGCCCTGTTTATAGATATGCCTATGAAAATCATGTGTTTTTTCGACTCGTTTGGCAATGCTGCACCACGACCCATTAATGAATGGATAAATAAAATATGTTCAAGATACGGCATGAAACGTATCGATAATAAAACGGTACATCAAATTGCAAATTGGGAATGTGGAATATATGCGTTGTACTTTATACAATTACGTCTAGCCGGAAAATCATGTAATGACATAAATAAAATGAAATTGGGTGATCATAAGATGTTGATGATTCGTAATCGTTTTCAATTATAACAAAGACCAATAAAAGCGAACATTACCTGGGATTTCTTCGCGCGGTAGTTGCATTATAAAATCCCATAATTTAATATTGGTGTTTGATTTTTTACAAATATGCCACAAGGCATTTGCTTGGTAAATTGTTAAATCACCCAAGTGTATAGCCTGATATATAAATAATTGGTATCTTGTTTTAAATACTGGGAATGTGTATTGATACTTGGGGTATGGGAGCATATCAGTTTGATAACAATAATTTCTTATTATCAAAACAATGCAAACAAGTGCGAATAATAAAAAGGTGATGGGCATTTATGAGAATTTCCACAATCATATATCATCGTCTAGCACGACATCGGTAAGAGTATCATCTACCACATGTGGTGGTACCAGTACTTGATTTTGTTTTTTCTTTTGTTTCCTTGGTTGTTTCACCGTGTCCCCCGTGTCCCCCTTTTCCATCTCCTTTGTGTCCCCCTGGTTCTTCTTGTCTTTAACCATCACCTTTTTGGCCCTTGGTCGCTGCGGTTGTGGTGGTGATTCTAAATCATTATAAATATCTGTAAATTGACGAATCGCCTGTTGATAGGCTTCATCCGCCTGTTGCTCATACATTTGTTTTTCCTCGGCATCCAATGCTTTCCACATGGCCCGCCCCTCTTGTAAACTAGGGGGCTTTCTATCCTTGGAAAAAAATGTATATGCCATTTTACGCCGAGGTCGTTTAGGCTCAATTCCCAGACCCATATATATACAGCGATCCATTACCTGTTGACCTTCCGATGACATGAACCATTTACTACATTCATCCATGGTTGAAAAATCGGTAAGGCGGTGAATAATATGTTTATTGATTTCATTAGAAATGACGGATGCTTGGTCAGTAATGAGTTTATTAATACGGGGCAACATGTGAGCGTGATATCATATAAATCATGTCAATCCATATATTATGAAGCTAAATGCCATTTTAGCTAATCATCCAGGTCACCAACCCATTATATTGTATGATATGTCATTGTTACACCCAACTGCCCAAAAGTGTACATCTGGTATCTTCAAATCCAACATTACATCTAAAAATATATGTGTTCCGCGCAATGTGACATTTGGTTATTTGCAATATCTCTTACGCAGTAAAAATTTTATAAACATGGCATCCAATGAGGCGATTATATTATGGTCCAAATCTAAAGTCAATGGGCGCTTTGATATGATTGTTCCCTCTTCCACTTTGATATCGTCATCATTGGTTGATGCCGACGGAATTATGCGTATCGGATTACAAAAAGAGACGACATTTGGCCATGAATGATATATATTATATTATGCCGAATATGATAATATCTGATGGTATTATAAATCCATTTGTGAAGAACAATGAATCGTTGAGTATCAAGACTATTAAATTATCATTTTCTTCCCATAAAAAGGAGAGTGGCGAATCTGCATATTCATTTGTATTAAAACTCGAGTCGCCAATTCTGAATGTAATTGGCTTTAATTTTCGGCGTATAAATTATACATATTCACGTACGGCAGTTATTCATTGTGCCTATTTACAATTTACGAATCTTCCCCTGGGCGATGTATGCAAAACAATGAATGATGAATCCTATGTGGCATCTATACCCATCCAAGATGGTACTGGTACAATTTTGGGGTCCTATGCATTTCAGAGTGATTATATGGTCATGCTGAAAAATGAAATTGCCAAGCTTAATCGCCTAAATGTGGCGGTTGTCAAAGAAGATAGTACAAATGATGGGTTATTTATCCCATTTTCTGATTTGACATTTTTACAGGTAGAAGTAGATGTATTATACCTTGATAATCGCCTCAAGAAACATTAAAAAATGGAACTTGAACGTATAAAATCATGTTATAACATCATCTCCTCCTCTCCCCTCTCATCTCCTCTAATTTTTGCGCTTGCCTGCAAATATATCTACCGTTGGGTCAAGGATAGTAGAATCATTTATGAAATGTATATGTGGTCTAATTTCAGATAGCATAAAATTGATTGGTGGACCAATTGCATAATCTATGATTGAATTTGTCACAGTTGACAAACCAGGAAAAAACGAATAGCATATATTGGTATCATCAATCCGTACAAAATATACAATTTGGGTTTGATTTTTCATGTTTGGCAAGGGGATGTCTTTCAAACACCAACCTTCTAATCGCGTTAAACGGGCTAACTTGTCTGGATTGGGTACATATACCATCCATTTAGGACGAATAGGTGAAATGATACAATCATAAATCAAATCTATCGTTTTACTCATTACATATCAGATCATCATATATTTTTTCGATGGATTTTATCGTGATCTTCTGAGTGCCAAATCTACAAACAAGATCACAATGAGGATCCCAACGAGAATTGATTGAATATCCCAACCACCATGCCTTCCATATTCGTCATATGGCAGATTATGATGTTGTTTCTTCCAATGATTCCAATATCGTGAATGGCGTTTACCATGTGTGCCATTTTCATAACTTTCCTTGTAATTTTCAAATGCTTCGGGGGATAAATCAATTATACTTTGTAATGCTTCCTTGACAGCCTCAGAAATAGACTGTTTAAAGAGGTTTTTACATTCGGGACATTTATCCAAATGGTCGGAAAAATGGGGCGAATCATACAAGGCGGCACTTTGTTGGTGTTGGACTACTTGTGGCTGTACTTCCTCGAGTCGTTTAGGTACTACATGATCTTTTTCGTATTTGGCGTATTGTTCCATTTCATAATTTGGCGTTGCGAGACCTTCGATGGGTTTCATAGGAGATGATTTTACGTTTGTAAATCCCACCCCCCCGCCTCCTAAATTCTCTGCAACTCGCGAGTCATTATTGGTTACCCGCGAGTCATTATTTGTCGTACGCGGGACTAGATTATATGCATTGTTCCGAAGTGTTTCTGGTATTAATCTTCCAAACCCACTAGATGTTGGGTTTGCAAACTGACTAAATCCTTCCATAATAATAACGAAATCTTTTAATATGGCAAAATAAATCTTTTAATGTGGCAAAATCAATCTTGGATGTTAGCGAAATTTAAATTCACACGATGGATTTTTATCATTTATTATACTTATACTTTTTGATATATTTTCATCCCCATCCCCATTAAACCACAATATCTGCATAATTTCCGCCATGGTCCATTTGAATGATTCAAATTTTATTTGAGGATCTATTTCATAAGTGCCTTTTGAAAATCTATGAATGGCAGAACGTATATGCATATCTGTCGCTCTAGTAAATTCAATAGTATAATCAAATCGTCCGGGGCGTAAAAATGCCTCGTCAATCTTTTCTGGATGGTTCGATGTGGCGATTATTATCCGACCAGGTATTTCTAATATACCATCCAATACATTTAATATAGTTGCCAAATTCAGCGTATCGTTGTGTTTTTTCTTTTTTGAACCCACTTCAGGATTATATTCATATATATCTTGATCCGATTGTTCCGCCGATTCTTCTTTTTCAACATATTCGCGTTTAAATACAACGGCATTATCGTCACAATCTATATCTTCTAATACATAAATTCGTTGATTTATTGGGATTTTACATTCCTTGATGGGATTCATATCATGTGGATTATCATTCCTCAACATAATTGTTTCGTCGAAAAATAATTGTTTAAATCGTTGGTTTGTACGAATTTCATCTAATTTGATATTTACAATGTGACGATTTGTTTTTACCGCGAGTGCTTTAATAAATGATGTTTTACCACAACCCGGAGACCCATATAATAAAAATCCCAACGTATGTGGTTTACCGATATGTTTATACCAATCTATGTTATTGATAAATGTGTCAATGCGTTTCATGATCGTTTGTTGATTATCAAAGAAAATGTTATCAAACGTTCGGAATGAATTAAACTGTTGGTTTTGGAATAGATTCATTACATTATTTTTATTTGGATCAGTTGACAACAAGTCGAAATAATATAACTGATCACCGAATTTATTATTTTGGAAAATTTCATAATGATTTACACACTTGTCCACAAACGAACGCAAGTATATCGCTGGATTTTGTTTGGCGTATAATACAAAATCCAATTGATCGATTTTTCCATCATCTGCGCGATGAATACGTTTTAATTGAAAATAAATATCATCTTCAATGTGTATAATCGTTTCATCATTGATAAAATATTCTTGTATTATTACAGTTAAATGTGGTATATGCTCTAGTTTTGTAATATACCACATGATTTTATCAACGATATTGATGGCGGAATCTGCGGTGTTGTAAGTATGAGAAAATGAAATGGATGATATAAACTTTTCTTGATTGATTGTTAAAACAGGTGTGTCAATAACCGCCTGTTTATTGGGGCGACGACATTTACTAAATAATAAAGGTATCTGATTAAAACACAACTCGATTGTATAAATTGAAAGCATTTGATATACGTGTGCCAATGTATGTGTTATATTAAATTCACCAGTCTGCGCACCCATGATTAATTTTAATTTAAGCATGTCAGATATAGATGTAAGATGCTGAGTTGACATATATATATTAATACAAACGACGGGTGATTATGAACTTTTGCGTGTTTTGGTAGCATCGGGGCGATCATCTCGTTCCATTACTCGTTTTTTCGCTGCATTGATTGCTTGTAATGCGCGTTTAGATGGTTGTCTACTATCCAATGCAGAAACTGGTCGTTGGGGTGGCGCAGGTGATGTGGATGGATGCTCATCTTCATGACTTGTTGAAGACGAGTCTATAAACGCAGGTTGTCGTTCTTGAAATACGTCTATAAAAAATACCATATTCGTAATATAATCAACATTAAAATGGACGAAAAATGTTTGATTAAATAATTTTACAAATTTTACGATTTGATTTTTATATTCCGGACGATCCATTACATCGTGAAAGATATACGTAGTAATTTGATTATACATCTTATATAAACTATGAATTGCATCCATTTCGTCAGTTTCGGATAATTTTTTATCATCACCAAGTAATGTCTTGTTAAAATATATTAATGTAGGATATACGTCACGTATTCGGTTATGATGCATTGCATATCGCATCAAGGGGGAATGAATTTGATTACTGGCAATGATATAATTTCGCCTCGCGTCATAAATGCGATTACATATAAATGGTGTTTGGCGCGAATTATTCAACATCGTGGCAAAATCATTATACATGGTTTGATATAGCGGATGATCGTCAAATGCATTAGTTATAAAATCATAAAATTGTGACGAAAATGCAACCCGATGACTTATTTGTGGTTCATCCCCATAATCCACAACGTGCGTGATTACATTATTCACGGATATTCCAATCGCCATATGTTGTTCAGTTAAACAAAATTGGATCCTATATTCCGGAAATGACAATCCATACAAATATAATAATAGAGCAGTGTTTGCACAATTTCGCCCCAAATGTCCTTCATTTAATAAACAATTATATCTATCATAATTGCTGAATCGATAATGATTATATAACACGATATGCAACGTGAATAGAAACATCCCGCTTTGTAAAATTTGTACATTTTTATAAAATTTATCTTTATTTTTTTGAGTCATGGCAAATGTAGATATATATGTCTTGAGTATCGTACACATGCGATGAATGGTAGTATTATGTTTTTGAATCGTTTTTAACACTTCAGATTCAATTTCAAACGGGTGAATTGCACGTTTATTTTGAAGTTGTTTTAATGCATAATACATGTTATTGTATTGGATTATTAAATTTCGTTGAATTATACGTAATTGTTTTTTACGTTCCCCTTCACCCTCAACTGGTATAAATTTGAGCCCAATGTCAGACATATTATATATCATGTAGTTTTTATTTCATAAAAAATGACATTTTTCGTAAACTTGTTGTTAAACTTTTTGTCATGTCGAGTAATTCAACATCTTGTGTTATTAATTGATTATGAATATTCGTGATATCTTCTTTGACTTCAATAATATCTTGATTAATATCTTTTATAATAATGTCAAGTTGAACCTTTGGATCCGAATTATTATTACCATGCAAGTATTTACGTCGTGTTTGTTTGTCACATTGACCACTTTCGTGACACTTGAGTTCAGATTTATAATAATCGAGATCGTATATTTTTTTATTAAGCGATTCAAATAATCTATCCAGTTTTATATTTAATTTACGTGATTTTTTTATATTTTCCATCATTTTGGTCTTGATATCAATTATGTTTATATTTGCTTTCAACCCTCGTTCGGCCATTAATTGACTCATAATAAATATGATAATTTATAATACAAATGGTTTGTTTTGGTACATACCGATTGTCACCCACCATTGCTGAAAATATGATTGAATATGCAATTCAGCATGGAAACATTAAAAGATTTGATACTGCCCAATTATATAAAAATCAAGAACATGTATTGCGCAAGATACGCGTTGATCTACATAAAACATCCGAAGAAATTTTCATTACCACAAAGATCCAGCGAAAACTAATAGAACAATGTATAGTTGATAACCGCGGAATTATTAATTCCATTTATGATATCATAGTATTAAAGCCAAATACTATATTACTACATGCACCTGTTGAAAATTATCAAATTGCTTGGCAACAATTGACGCGTGCATTGGAACATACAAATATCCAAGCAGGTGTATCTAATTTTGATGTTAAACATTTAACTAGTCTCAATTCGCATCCATATATTAATCAAATTGAGATTTCCCCATTTAATCAAAATAGAAATGTAACCAGTTATTGTGTAAAACATAATATCAAGATAGAAAGCCATTCTACATTAACCAAGGGAGAGAAATTTAATAACGAAATTATTCGTCAAATTGCGGCGCGACACAACACATCAGTAGCCAAGATATTTATAGCATTTAATATTTCATTTGGTTATATGCCGATTTTTTCCACTAGTAAAATTCTTCACTTTGAAGATGATTGTATGGGTGATTATCCTATTTTAGATCAATCAGATATTGATCTATTGACTACATTGGAGTGTCAATATCGTACACACCCGCAATATAAATATGATGTCTGATATATAAAAATGAAAAAAGATTGTGCGAGTCAAACAGATGATTATGACGAGGAGGAAGATCTCAAAGAAATCAATAAGATGGATTTATGGCATATTGAAAAAATTATATCCAAGGCACGTAAACTCATTATCAAATTAATGAAACGGCGCAAAATGATAGAAGAACAGTTATACAAAGAAGATCAGGTTGTGGATGATGAGGATGAGGACGATTGTTAATGGCATATATGAAAAGGTGTGTACAACAACGGCTTGCGTTTTTGTGGGTATTATAGATTATTATATATATATA
>JACCDO010283182.1_pt1 | contig 10022 bp, 9 predicted proteins | sample 7446101 | NCBI WGS metagenome assembly JACCDO01 (sample SAMN15323440, study PRJNA562643) | freshwater metagenome | isolation source: river surface water | place: USA:Blue River Watershed | collected 2017-08-16
AAGATTAGAATAACCTGCTGATTCCGAATTCCATATAATCGGCAACATTCAAATGCGCCTTCAAACGCGATCTAAGCGCCCAATTCTGATTTAATCTATATTCTATACCAATTGCATTGTAAAACGAACCCTTATCGCTTGAAATAGGCTTAATAATATAAACACCCAAATCTGTGCGCAATCCAAATCTACCATATACAAACTGATGCCCTCCTTTTATAGCAAATTCAATTTGTTGAAATTCATCCGCCCCTGTAAGCTTTCCTAATTTTGTAAACTTATAATTAGGATCAGAAAACAAATCAAATCCAATATCCCAAATATGATGAGCACTTTTCTGAATTCTAAACTGAAAATCAGTAATCCAAATTACGAAAGATTCCGGAAATTCTATTGAATGAGAACGTGAAGCTAATTTCATTCCAAACGAAAACGGTGTTGTAAAATAATGTTTTTTGTGAATATAATAGGAGGATCTTTCGGTATTATTTACTTCATTAGGACAATAAACTAAACCTAAACCATAATGAATTGCATTTAACCCTACATTAGGCTTCTCCCAATTTCCATTTGAAGCATGGGTTAAATAACCACCGAAGGATGTCGACAAATTTGCAGTAATATCATATTTCAGCTCAAATTTTATCTGTGCGAAATAATTCATTGTTGAACCTATTGCGTAATTTATCGGAAAAATGGAAGAATCATACTTCTCTGATAAATATGTTATTCCATGCCCAAAATGCCAACTCATTGAAAGTGGACCCTTGGCTTGTACAGTTCCTCCGAAATTCAAGGATGCCCCCAGTTGATAGCCAGTAACTGGTAATCCCATATTCATCCAAGTGATTGATCCACCAATTTGAGGATAAAACTTAAGTGTTCCTTTGCTCTTACCTAAGTCATCGATTTCACGTCTCATTCTCCAAATAGCATCAGCTTGTACACCATATATTGAGGCGGCCAATTCTTTAGTATATGAAGAATGAGGGACCATTCGTCCACCGAAATAATTCAAAGAATAAGAGTATTGCGAAAGTAATATTGTTGCATTCAGTATAAATACAACAAATACATAAACTTTAACTTTGATTTTCATTATTACGCAAGACTATTCCTGGACGGAGGTAGATTGCAAATATAGTAAAAATCAAAAAATAGAATGGAGATGCTATAAAAACAAGTATTTGATTGTAGTAAACATCTAAAACTGGCGAATCTCCAATAAAATACCTCACTGCGCCTATACTCGACACAATAATGTCAATTAAAAATAAAACAATTAAAAACAGTTTCGACCAAGAATTATTCAAATGTCTAACAATAAACTTATAACCAAAAAATGCAAAAGTATAAACTTCTAGTTCCCTGAAGAAAAACCTAAATGATCGACTCTTACAGAACAATTGCACCGAAGGGTAATTGTGATTATGAAAAACCATTTGGTTTGAAATAAAAATAAAAACAATGTAAAGTAGAAAAAGAGGAATTGTATATACAATTACTTTTTTTGTGATACTCCCCCATGGAGTGGTTTCAGATAAAAGACCCATATTAAAAACATTAAAACATAAACACCCAATTGAAAAATAGTCTTGTGAAAAGTTTCAAACCATTCAGGATGCGATTTTGCAATATAAAACAACGCAGATACCCTAATAACATTTGCTGAAAACAGAATCAAGATACCAAGAATGGTAAAAATAATCTTTCTATTCTTGTTGATACCAGGAATTGCAAGAATAAAAGCAGTGCAAACATAATATAATTCAAACCCATTGCATGGATCGCCAATTAATATATGACCTCTGGAATCAAACAAATGATAAGTTCTGTATTGAATATTGTAAAAACCTGTAGGAGTATTACCTGAAACAATGCCAATAAAATATCTACTAGCCGTAGTAATACCATGGGTCAACCAATCATTAATAAAATCAAAGCTATTCAACACAAAGAATAATAGAAAACTCATTAAAACGAAAAAAAGGAAATTTCTTTGAGTTTTACTCAAAGAAATTTCCTTTAATATGGTGGCAAATCCACCTTTAAAAATCATACTATCAGTTTGATTTCTTGTTTCTTACTTTGTATACACCGTATGCAATTGCACTTCCCACAACAGTGAAAATGCCACCGTCAACAGGAACGCCCATATCAGGGTCTTGGTTTGGAGTGCCTTGAGCAAATAAAGAACCCACAACGGTCATTGCCGCAAAGGTTAAAGTGATTTTTAATAAAGCTTTCATCTTGTTACAAATTTATATTTTTTTTTAGTATTTACAAAATCAATTAAAAATTATCATTTCTGAAGAAACAACATTTGAACCTACTAATTTCAAAACATAAGTACCTTTTACTTCAAGTTTAAATTTATTGATAGATCCAAATTCATCAAAAACTACACGTTTCACAAGCTTACCGTCTATGGAATAAATTTCACCATATTGAATACCATCACCGCTTGAAGAAACAATGTTAAATTCTCCTGACATTGAAGGATTAGGGTATATTGTAATTCCTGAATTATTTACTGAACGCATAGATGCTGTAACTTCTTGATTCGCAGTGAACATCAAGTCAAATCTATCTTCAGTATAATTATCAATTGTCGACTTAATAAACTCATATTCCATTCCATTTTTAAAAGGCACAACTTTCGACAACATCTTATCAACCAAGAATACGTTATTTCTCAAATTATTGTTTTCACAAGCATCCATTGTGATTTTATATACATTATTCTCAGGCGTTCTTACACGCAAAGGTATTGAGTAAGTTTTTTCATTGTATGCAGGCCTACGATCAATTGACATCCATACATTATCTTCAGATAGTGCGCCAATCCCTAAGAATCCGCCATAAATTTTTGGAGCATCATAATTGTCAGCTGATTTCGTGATTCCATTGTAATTCATGTCCATTTGAATCAATGCGTTATCATTTTCAGGAACACTATCATTTTTAAACTGAATACCTAATCTAAGTTCGTTACATTTCAAATTGTTTGATGTAGCTTTAAATTGATCATTAGTTGATGCAACAGATGTAATTTTACATGACTCCGTAAAAGTTAAACTTTCACCGGTTCCACTTGCAATTGCAAAAAATGAACCACCAGCCTCAATGATTCTACTTCTGTTTTGAGAAGAATTGACAAACTTTGTAGATCCTGACCTTGACAAAGAACCGCTGACAGTGCTATCCCAAATATTATAAGTTTTAGCACGACCATCGTAAACTTGAAACTTTTGTTTAAATCCGCTTGGCTTCGAAATTTCATTAAAATCAATCGCACAAGGGTAAGGATTACTTACTAAATTTAAACCTTTCAAACTTGAACTACTACCTGCACTATTGTAATCCAAATTGACTGTTTTAGAGCCAACGAACAACTCACCCTTAAAATCAACAGAAACATATTCGCCACCAGTAAATGGATTCCCTAATTGGTATGACTTTGGTCCACGAACAAACACCATAATTCCTTTTCCATGAGGAATGGTATTTGCTGTATTACCCGAGTTGTAAGCTGACCAAGATTGCGAAGTTTCGTCCCAATTAAACACAGATGAAATACAATAAGTACAACCTGTACTAAAAGAATCTTTATTATTTCCACTAGAGGTTCCTGTTAAATCTATATTGTCAGAAAACTGAGACAGATTCACCCCATTTTTCAATGGTATACCAAACATCTTATAGGAACGCACATTAGTCGCAGCAATTTCAAATAAACAACCACCTGTAATTGTTGATGTACTTGGCACAACATCAATTTGTCCTCTAGACTTAGCACCTAATTTCAAAGGTGATCTCAATTGCAAAAATGGTTGCCAAGAGTTAAAATCGGCCGCACTGGTACCCGAAGGAGTATTTGATTTTACAGTAGTATTTGCCAATATTTTCAAAGTACTGTATAATTCCAGTTTCCTATTAATTGTAAATGTAGTCGTTGCTCCAACTCTACCTATTTGAATATCAACCATAGAATCAATATTCAAGTAAGAAGCAGTTCCATTTAAAAATTGATTCGTTCCATTGAAATAAAATGTATTTTTACCTGTATATGATCTGAAATATAAAACGCCATGTGTAAGATTTAAATCATTTGAAAACGTATATTTTCCAGGTCCATCCATCAAGGTTGATCCATAATTCATTCCAAATTTACCATAACATTGAAATGTATTTCCCGTTGGTATAATCAATTGAAAGATCTTAGTTCCCGATGTGATCATGGAGCCAAATGAATCCACAAAAAAATCATCTCCAGCAGAACCATTTCCAAATGTAATTGAACTATTTGCAGTAATCCCTTTGAATACTACATTGTTGTAATTAAATATTTTAAATTGAGAAATAGATTCTGTAACACCACCAATATCAATTGTTGATGTTACAGTATTTGTTTTAGTACCCAAATCAACAACCAAAATATCCGAATTACTTGGCGATGTTCTCGTTGGAGACCAGTTGTCAGATTGACCCCATGTGCTATCTCCGCCTCCATGTGTTCCAATCCAAGTATAAATTCCACTTGATGTAACTTTTTCCATTGTTACACCTAAAGTATAAGATCCACTGCTATTGTATGAACAACTCGATCCACTATTTCCTATGGCAATGGTAATGTTATTTTTATAAGTACCATTGACTGTACCCTTGTTACGAATATAAAAACGCATCGTACAATTACCAGTACACGCATTGTCATTAACCAACATAGTCTTACAAAAACCAAACCAAGACCCTCCTGATGGCTGGCCTTGCACAACTTCCCAATCTGAGGATGCACTTGTATCATCGAAAACAAGGTATTCACCTTTGGTTCCATTCATTTCAACATCAATTGCTTTGTATCCCGCAGTTGTAGAACTGGATGTTATAAAATTAACATTCCAAGTTGTTCCAGAACCATTAGCAGTAGCACCAGGAATACTGAGCCCAGTAATCGTTTGTGCATTTAAGTTTGCGCAAAGAATAATCAAAACCAAAGGCAACAGTTGCAATCCGTTTTTAATTATTGAAAATATTTTATTCATAAGTTTTTAAGTTCGTATTTTACGTTAATCTACATACAAAGATGTTTATTAATCGCTTCAATCGTTTGTTTTTTTCTTTTTGTTCTTCTAAAATAGTCTAAATATGATAAATTGTTATATTTCTAATTAGTGAATCACGACTATTTTACTGAAAGTTCCCTGAGTTGTGTTCCCTTTTATCACAAACATTCCCTTTTGAATAATTTTTACATTTTTTGAAAATCCAAGGTTTTCTGATTTAAAATTGAGGACTTTTTCACCCGCAAATGTGAAAATTTCTATATTTTGAATAGGACTTCCACTAGCTGAAATCAATCTGATGTTGCCATCGTTAGAGGGGTTCGGATAAATACGTATATCATCTTTTACAAAATCAGCAACGTTTGTTTCTGGCGCTTTAATTTCAGTAAATAACAATTCAAACCTATTATCTACCAAAGAATCAGTTTTCATTTTGTAAAATGGATATTCTACGTTGTCAGAAACATTGACAAGCTTATTCAATAACTTATCATACAATTCTACTTTGTAACGCATTTTATTATCATCACACAAATCAAATGTTAACCGATAATCATTGTTTTCAGGAGTTTTCACTTTCAATGGTATCACAAATGATTCTTCCGTATATGCAGGTCTTCTGTCAATTGACATCCACACATTGTCCTCAGTAACTGGTCCGACTCCTAAAAATCCACCATAAATTTTCGGATCATCATATCCATCCTTGAACTTTGTGATACTTGGATAGTTCATATCTAACTGCAAAATAGCATTGTCATTTTCAGGCACACTATCGTTTTTAAATCTAACACCTACACTCAACTCATTGCAGCGCAAATTGCTTTCTGTACTCTTAAAATGATCTGTTGACGAGGTAAATTGCGAAACTTTATCTGCCTCTTCAAACACCAATGATTCACCTGTACCAGAAGCGTAAACAAAAAACGATGCCCCTGCTTCAATCACACGACTTAAATTCTGTTGTGAATTTTTAAATTTAGTTGAACCATTTCTAACAACATTGTTTTGTATTGTACTATCCCAAGTATTGTATGTTTTAGCGCGTCCATCGTACGTTTTGAACTTCTGTTTAAAATTACTTGGCTTGGTTACAATTGCAAAGTCAATGGCACATGGGTAAGGGTTTGATACCAAATTCAAACCTCGTAAATCAACATCAGTACCCGATCCATTGTAATTCAAATTCACTGTTTTGGTGCCTGTAAATAATTGTCCCTTAAAATCTATCACACCGTTATTTGCGGCGGCTCCTGTGTCTCCTAATCCATTTGCTTTTGCGCCTCTGTAAAACATCATCAAACCAGTTCCGTGTGGAATTGTATTTGCAGTATTGCCAGAACTATAGGCTACCCATGATTGGGTAGACTCATTCCAAGTAAATACTGAAGACACACAATAAGAACACGTCGTAGAAAAAGAATCTTTGTTACTTCCTGAATATGTTCCGGTTACATCAATATTATCCGTAAATTGAGATAAATTCACTCCATTTTTCAACGGAACAGAGTACAATCTATATGCCCTAACATTTGTTCCCTTAATTTCAAACAAACTACCACCGGTGAGCGACGCAGTACTTGGAAAGGTATCCAACTGACCACGACTTTTGGCACCAAATTTCGTAGCCACTTTAAATTGCAAATTAGGAACCCAAGAATTAAAATCTGTTGCGCTCGAACTTGCTGGAGCATTAGATGCAATTACGGTATTCGGAAAAAGTTTTAGAGCACTGTACAATTGCAATGGTCGGTTTAACGTAAGTGTGGTTGTAGAAGCATCCCTGCCAACCTTTACATTCATTAACGAGTCAATTGTTAATGTTCCATTTAAACCATTGATAGTTTGGTTCGTACCATTTAAATACAATATATTTTTGCCACTTAACGGCTGAAACCACAATGTTCCTGCTGTTGTACGAATATCATTGGATATTGTGTGGTTCCCCGCACCCGTAAATTTAAGAGTCCCAGATAGTGTCCCTAATTTTCCTAAAGATAAAAAATTATTACCCGAGCTTACCGACAAATTGAAAATGGAATTTCCAGAATTCAACATTGAACCAAAAGAGTCAACAAAGAAGTCACTGCCGGCACCGCCATTACCTACGGTAATTGTAGCATTGTTCGTTGTACATTTAAAAACAACGTTGTTATAATTATAAATTCTAAATTGAGAAATGGATTCTGCCACTCCCGAAACATCAATCGTAGATGTTACTGTATTCGAATTCGTACCTAAATCAACGACCAAAACATCTGAAGTTGAGGGTGTAGTTCGTGTTGGCGACCAGTTGTCTGATTGTCCCCAGGTACTATCTCCACCACCATGCGTTCCAATCCATGTATAAATTCCCGATGAAGAAACTTTTTCAACGGTTATTCCTAAACTTATGGCAGTAGAAGCATTATAAGTACAATTGGCTTTATTCGTTCCAATTGCAATCTTAATAGAATTTTTAAAGGTTCCATTGGTTGTTCCAATATTTCGAATATAAAAACGCATGGTACAAGTGCCAGTACATGCGTTATCATTAACCAACATTGATTTACAAAACGCAAACCAAGAACCACTTGTTGGCTGCCCTTGAACAACTTCCCAATCACTTGAAGCACTTGTATCGTCAAATACAATGTACTCCCCTTTGGTATTGTTCATTGTAAGATCAATTGCTTTATAACCACTTGTAGTGGTTGTACTTGAGGTTACAAATTTTACATCCCAAGAGGTCCCAGAACCATTAGCCGTAGCACCAGGAACGCTAATTCCTGTGATCGTTTGCGCTTGAATTGATTGAATAGTAATCAAACAAAACAAGCCAATAATTTTTGTTTTCGTTCTTAAAGATTTAAAAAGTTCCATTTTAAAGATTTTACTTTTGCAAGAATAACGTTCAAATATAATGCACAATTGTGAATAAAATAATATAATTGTCCAGTTTTTTTTCAAAATTCAAATAGTAAAAAACTCAAACCGCCATAACTCTTTGTCCGTTTTGCATTAACTTATACAAATTACATGCCAATTTCGAAAACAAGGATTATTTGAACTCGTATTTCCCTAAAATCTCTTTTCGGTATTCGAAAATTTGCTTCACCTTAGCATCAACAAACAATTTGCTTGCAAACCAGCCAAGAATCCCCAAACCAACGTCATAATGCAAAATATCTGTCATTAAAACGCCACCTTCAACAGACTTAAAATGATGTTCGTGGTGCCAAATATTGTATGGACCTTTTCGTTGCTCATCCACAAAAAATTGTCCCTCAACAATATGCGTAATCTCTGTACACCAGTCCAATTGAATATTCAACATTGGTGAAATTTTATATCGGATGAACATCCCTTGATACATTTTTTCTGGAACATCTCCCAATATCTTAAATACCATATCTTTAGGAGTCACTTCATTCAAATTTTTTGGAGTTGCAAAAAAATCCCAAGCCTTTTCTATTGAAATTGGCAAAAATTGCTCTTGAACAAGTTTTTTCATATGGTTAGATAACAATCTTAAATTAAATAAGTTCGAAGAACTCCATTTAAAATTGCTACCAACCACCTTTTGCCGATGGCGAAAACAATAAATCTATTTCTGTATCTGCTTCATAAAGCCATTGATAACTACTCAAATCCCTCAAGCAAAAAGGCTCAATCAACTTAACCATTTTTTGAAACGACGCTTTTGTCAATCCGCAAATGAAACCAGTTTTCTCAACGAATTCAATCCCATAATCTGTATCTGTTTGCTGAAAAATCAAATTACAATTCAACGCCTCAACATAGGCCAATCTCGTTAAATCTAGTGGCTCGTTCAACTCTATCACAAAATACTCAATTGCCTTTTTAAACAACAATGATTCCTCCTTTGTAAAATCAAACAACCGTACAATTTCATCTGACTCTAGGCCATACTCTTCCATGCCTTGCAACCATTCTAACTTCATAATTTTGAGGGACATTTCATTGGAATTCCCAAGCACAAAGTTAATAGAGAAAATGTTTCAATCTCAGAAAACCACTTATTTTAAAAGGATTTTAGTAAAATTTTCCATCAACCAAACGAACTTCTGTGCCACGTCTTGACTTAATTCCAACAATTCTCAATATCCATTCTAAGATTCGCCAAAAATGTATAACCTCTAAAATAGGATTCACGTAGGGTGTGATCGCGCAGAAATTTGATGCATAGGGTGAAAAATGGTGCTTTGCATGCTGTTTAGGTGATTGAATGATATAACATCGTTGTAAAAATGTAATAATTTTACCATTTTCTTTAGGTGTGCGATGGCTCCAACAATGAATTTCATTTCCCCACATAGCTATGGCAAAAGTCAAATAAATAAAACTATTTGCCATGCCGAGGGATACCAAAACTAACAACAAAATCAATAAAAATACCATTGATGTCCAAATTCTGCTGAACCAATTACCATTTGTTAATTCACGTGGCTTTATATGATGTACAAGGTTTGGTATAACAATATGTTTACCTATTCCTAAAAATTTAGTATTCGGATTACCATAAGTATCTTCCAACCAATGAACAATACCCGTCAACAAATCAGCCGCAACAACAGCCGATAAAATAAAAATAGAAATCTGAACCATCATAATTTATTTATTAATTTCAATTCAAATTTCTACAATTTTTTATTGAATCAGTTACGGATTTTCGCAAAAGACATATTAAGTTTTAAGGCAAAACCTTAAAAAATAACCTCTCCAATACTCTATGAAAAATTTACATAAATACATAAATTACGAAATATAAAATATTCTATAAAAATACTATTAATTAAACAATTCACATGGTTAGCAGCCAGAGAATCAAAGTCAGTGAGCCTATAATTAAAGAAAAGATACCCAAATAATAACCAGCAGTAAATAAATACAACGCCGTATACCAAGATCCAGATAAAAGCAAGAATAAAGCTAAAACAATAAGAGCTCCAGCCG
>JACCDO010428429.1_pt1 | contig 10022 bp, 10 predicted proteins | sample 7446101 | NCBI WGS metagenome assembly JACCDO01 (sample SAMN15323440, study PRJNA562643) | freshwater metagenome | isolation source: river surface water | place: USA:Blue River Watershed | collected 2017-08-16
ACTCCGGCGCGTTCGGCAAGCTGCCAGCGCAGACGGCTGGAGTCGAGAACGGTGCCTGAAGAGAACACCTTGTTGGCAGGTAGCCCCGAGAACTGCACGGCTGCGTAGGCAAGGACGTCGCAAGGGTTAGTTACCAATAGAAAGACGGCTTCAGGGGAGAGGCTGACCAACTTCGGCATTAGGTCGTGCAGAATCTTCACGTTGGTGGCGGCCAGGTCTAGTCGAGTCTGACCCGGCTGCTGCTTGGCGCCTGCGGTGATTACGATGACGTCGGAGTTGCGAACAACCTCGATGTCATCTCCTCCATAAACTCGTGATGGATTGGTGAACTGCGAACCGTGGGCAAGGTCAAGTACCTCTGCTTCAACCTTCGCCTTGTTGGTGTCGTAGATAGCCACTTCACCAGCGATGCGCTTGATCAGAAGAGCGTACGCGGTGGAAGTGCCGACAGCGCCGGCGCCGATGATTGAAACTTTGGAACGTTGGGTCATCTATTCAGTTTAGGCAGGCTGCTGCTGCGTGATGCAGTGAATGCCGCCACCACGAGCAAACAGTTCCCGAGCGTCCACTAGGACGATTTCGCGACCAGGATAAGCCTTCTCCAAAACCGACTTTGCAACTTGGTCGTTCTCATCTTCAAAGGCGCAAAGGATTACCGCGCCATTGCAGATGTAGTGGTTGATGTAGCTGTAGTCGACCGGTCCTTCTTCATCGTGAAGAACCTTTGGAGCTGGAACCGGGATCAATGTGAATTCCGAGTGTTGTTCAAGGGTTGCTCGTACCTCTGCCGATACCAAGAAGTCTGGATGTTCAGGGTTCTGCTGGTCATGATAAAGAATCGTGTTCTCATCTGAGAAGCAGGCGACGATGTCGATGTGACCTCGGGTGCCATACTCGTCGTAGTCGCGGGTCAGTCCGCGCTTCACCCAAATCGCCTTCGAGGTTCCAAGTTTCTCGTGAAGTTCAGCCTCAACCTGTTCCTTGGTCCAGGACGAGTTTCGTCCTTCGCCAAGTTGCACGGTTTCGGTGAGCAGGATGGTGCCGGCTCCGTTGACGTGAATTCCGCCACCCTCGTTAATCAGAGGTGAATCGATTCGGCTTACCCCAAGTTCATCGGCGATGACCGATGCAATCTTTTCATCGAAGTTCCACGTTGCCCACTTGGCAGCACCCCAGCCGTTGAAGATCCAATTGACAGCTTGTAGTTCACCGTTCACCTTCACAAAGGTTGGGCCGATGTCGCGCATCCAAGCGTCGTTGAGGTCTGCGGTAACCAGTTCCACGCGGTCGTCTAAGAATTGGCGAGCCATCGTCTCATCGCCTGGGTTCACAATCATCGAAACCGGTTCGAAGCGGATGATGGCGTTTGCTACATTCGCCCAAGCCTTGCGAGCGTTGTTGCATTCCTCGTCAGTGTCACCGAGAGTGTAGCCAACGGTAGGCCAAGCCATCCAGGTGCGGCTGTGTTCATTCCACTCGGGAGGCATCCACATAATTACTCCATGCTGTCCAGGATCTCATCGATGAGCTCCTGGCTAGTTAGCGGGTTGACGATTGCGAATCGTGCGTTTGGTCGTCCCTGGTGTGAGCTAGGAACCACAAAGGCGATGTCTTGAGCGAGCAGGTGATTGGACCACTCTTCATACTGTTCGAGGCTCCAACCGACGCGTTCGAAGACGACTACGGATAACTCTGGCTCGCGAACCAATTCGAGGTAGTCGCGTTTCAGCACTTCGTTTCGTGCGTAGCGAGTGATTTCAATGTTGTGGCTCACGGCGTCTCGGTAGGCATTGGTTCCGTGGGTTGCAAGTGAGAACCAAAGCGGCAAACCGCGTGGACGACGTGTCAGGTTGATTGCGTAGTCGCTTGGGTTGTATTCACCGGAGTTTGTAAGGGTGTCGAGGTATTCGCCGTGCTGTGTATGTGCCAGGCGACCGATCTCTGGGTCGCGGTAGACCAGTGCGCAGGCATCGAATGGAGCGAATAGCCACTTGTGTGGGTCAACGATGAACGAGTCTGCGTGCTCGAGTCCCTTGAACAGGTCTCGGGTGTAGTGGGAGAGGATTCCTGCCAGCCCGTAGGCGCCATCAACGTGGAACCAGACTCCCAGCTCCTTCGCGACAGCAGCTGCCTCGTCAAGGTGATCCACGATTCCGAAGTTGGTGGTACCGCCGGTCGCCACAATTGCGAACAGACCGTCTGTGTTTCCTTCTAGCGCTTCCCTCAGGGCGGCTCCACCAAGCTTGCCGTTCTCGTCGACTGGAACCTTGATTAGGTCGATGTCCATGACGTTAGCCGCTGTCTTGAGTGAGGAGTGAGCCTCTGCGCTGCAGGCGACCTTCCAGCGAGCAGGGCGGACCTCCGACTTGCGCTTTGCGTGATCGCGAGCGGCAACCAGTGCACTTAGGTTTCCGATGGTGCCACCCTGCACGAATACTCCACCAGCGGTCTCAGGAAGCCCAGCTTCCTTTGCGAGCCAAGCCAGCACCTGATTCTCAGCAAAGACTGCACCAGCACCTTCAAGCCATGAGCCACCGTAGATCGCCGAAGCGGACACCACTAGATCAAAAAGCTTCGATGCTTCAGTAGGTGCACAAGGGATGAACGAAAGGTAACCGGGGTGGTCAGTAGAGATAGTTGCCGGAGCCAAAACATTTGCGAAGATGTCGAGAGCCTTAGACCCCAGGCCATCCTCGGTAATAGTCATTCCAGCTGCTTGAAGCAGATTCTCTGGAGTATCAGTGTTGTCTAGTGGGGCAGGCGAGTAGTTCATTCGCTGGTTGGCGTATTCGAAAACCCGTTGGCGTAACTCTGCCGTGGCGTCATTGACCCGATGCATGCCTATTAGCCTAGCCAATTTGAGTACATCTGGCTGGTCGCAGAGATAGTATTTTGCTATCAAGACCTAATGGGGGATTTAAATGTTTTGCACTAACTGTGGTTCACAAATCGCTGCCGGTGGCTTTTGCGCCAACTGTGGCACTCAAGCCGGACCAGCGCCAACCAACCAGACACCACCAGCCGCACCTTACGGTTCGCCTTATGGGGCACCTATGGGTTTGGTTCCAAAGACCAATGGTTTGGCGATTGCATCGCTAGTTACCTCCCTGGTTTGCTTTGGCTTCATAGGGCTGATTCTTGGAATTGTTGCTAAGAACCAGATCAAGAACTCGAACGGCACTCAAACTGGAGATGGAATGGCTACCGCCGGAATCATCATCGGTGCCATCAGTACCTTGTTTGGTTTCTGGCTTTTGACCAGCCCAGACTTCTGGTATGGATTCAATTCCAGTTACTACGGGTACTAGGAGCAAGAGATGTTTTGTAGTAAATGTGGCAGTCAGCTCGCAGGGGCCGCTTTTTGCACCAACTGTGGCACTCAGGCAGGAGTTCAGGCTGCACCTGCCGCCGCGACTCAGCAGACATACCAGCAGGCACCTCCGATTTACCCACCGCACTACGCAATCGCCAGACCTCCTAAGTCGAGGACTACCGCGATTGTGCTTGCTGTTTTTCTAAGTTGCTGGACTTGGGTTTACACTTACCGCGCTGATAAGAACAAGTTCTGGCTTGGGATTGTGGCTTCGGTTGTTCTAACTTTTCTAAACGCTGCATTTCCTGGCTTTGTTGTTATCAGCATTGGTCTCTGGATTTGGTGCATCGTCGATGTGGTTCAAAAAGACGAGAACTGGTATCGCAGTTACTGGGACAGGCACCCAAACTAAGTTCTTGACGGAGTTGCCGATCGCGAAAAGCGGTCGGCAATTTCTTTTGGAATTATTTCCTTACCGAAGCGCTTAATAGAGTCATGGACCTTTCTAAAATCGCTTTGAAGAAAATTACCGGTGAAGATACTACGTTTGGTGAGCTCGCCGGAAAGGTGACGTTGGTTGTGAACGTGGCTTCGAAGTGCGGCCTAACTCCGCAGTATGAGGCGCTTGAGCAGCTATACGAGAAGTACAAGGACGAAGGCCTAAGTGTCGTCGGATTGCCTTCGAACACTTTCCTCCAGGAGCTTGGCAATTCGGATTCGATCCAAGACTTCTGTCGAACCAACTTTGGCGTGAACTTTCCAATGACCGAGAAGGTTGCGGTAAACGGGCCCCGTCGCCACAAGCTCTACAAAGAGTTGACCAAGGTCAAGGACGACTCTGGAATGGCCGGTCCGGTGATGTGGAACTTTGAGAAGTTCCTAATTCTTCCTGATGGCGAGATTCGTCGCTTTAGACCTACGACAAAACCCGATGATCCAAGAATCATCGGGCTCATCGAGAGAAATCTCTAAGGTTTAGGTCAGTTCGAACTGACCGCCCTCAATCTGTCCCTGCTTGCGGTAGAGGTCTAGCTTCGCGCGGGTGTCTTGGATGTCCAAGTTGCGCATGGTGAGCTGACCGATGCGGTCGGTTGGGCCAAATGCGGCGTCTTCGGTGCGTTCCATCGAAAGCTTCTCAGGGTGGTAGCTGAAGCCTTCACCGCGAGTGTCGATGATGGTGTAGTCGTCACCACGACGAAGGCGTAGGGTTACCGAACCGTTTACTGCCGAGGCAACCCACTTAGTGAGCGACTCACGAAGCATCAGGGTCTGTGGGTCTAGCCAGCGACCTTCGTAAAGTAGGCGACCCATACGGCGACCCTCGATGTGGTAGTTCGCGATGGTGTCCTCGTTGTGGATGGCCGACATCAGGCGCTCGTAAGCGGCGAAAATCAACGCCATTCCAGGAGCCTCGTAGATGCCACGGCTTTTAGCTTCGATGATGCGGTTCTCGATTTGGTCGCTCATGCCGAGGCCGTGTCGACCACCGATGGCATTTGCTTCGAGCATCAGTTCAACCGAGTCTTTGTATTCCTTGCCGTTGATGGCAACCGGACGCCCCTGACGGAAGGTGATAGTGACATCCTCGGAATCGATCTTGACCGATGGGTCCCAGAACTTTACGCCCATGATTGGCTCAACTATTTCGTAGGAAGTGCTGAGTTCCTCAAGCGACTTCGCTTCGTGGGTGGCTCCGAGCATGTTGGCGTCGGTGCTGTAGGCCTTTTCCTTCGATGCGCGGTATGGAAGGTCGCGAGCGGTGAGCCATTCGCTCATCTCGTGACGTCCGCCAAGCTCGTTTACGAAGTCGGCATCTAGCCAAGGCTTGTAGATGCGTAGGTTCGGGTTGGCTAGCAGGCCGTAACGGTAGAAACGTTCGATGTCGTTTCCCTTGTAGGTCGAGCCATCGCCCCAGATCTCTACGTTGTCTTCGCGCATGGCACGAACCAGTAGCGTGCCGGTGACTACGCGTCCGAGAGGGGTGGTGTTGAAGTATGCCTTACCGCCGGTGCGGATGTGGAATGCGCCACAAGCGATAGCGGCTAGACCTTCCTCAACTAGCGACTGACGGCAGTCAACCAGGCGTCCAGCTTCGGCGCCGTAGACGGTTGCGCGGTCAGGGATGCTCGCGATGTCGTCCTCGTCATACTGTCCGAGGTCTGCGGTGTACGCGTAGGGAATGGCGCCTTTTTCGCGCATCCAGGCAACCGCCACAGAGGTGTCGAGGCCACCAGAAAAGGCGATACCCACTTTTTCGCCAACAGGGAGGGAAGAAAGAACTTTAGTCACGCATTCAAGACTACCTGCCGATACAGCCTGTTTTCAGGTTCCCAAACTAAAATGGCGGAAGATGGGAACCAAAAAACTTCGTACCGCGGTAGCAACGCTAACTCTGTTCGCGCTGTTGCCGTTGGCTGCCTGCGCCAAGGTTCCAGACAATGTCGAACAAACAACGGTGGAAATTCCCTTGCCTTCAGACATCGACGGCATGGACTCATCCAAACTGGTCCCAACCGATGACAAGGCGAACTGTCGCAAGGCTCCGGCCCTCAAAACTGCAGCCAAGCACAAGGAATCAGAAATGGTTGGGGCTGGCGTCTATGGCACCTACGACTGGGCGGCTGGTAAGACCAACGGCGGCCAGATTTGGAAGACTCGCCTGGCTTATGCCAAGACCAATCTTGCCCAAATTCAGCTGACACCTACCTACACGCAAATCGGTAACGTAGGCACCCAGGTGAAACTTGCCAAGAAGGTCGATTCCATCGCCTACGTAAACGGCGACTTCTTCCACCTTCGACAGACCAATCTGGTCTATAGCGCCATGGTCGAACAGAACAAGCTCGTTTATTCGCCGAAGGGTGAAACAGAGATCGTTGGAGTTGTTGAAGAGCCGGCTAACGAACACACAGGTGTTCAGGGTCCGAGCACAATCAAATCTGGCAAGACCAAGATTGCTGCTCAGGGTTTGAATTTGATTTATTTGGGAACCGACGGCGTTGGCGTCTATAACGAACTAAAAACCACCGAAGGCTTACCTGCGGTTGATTGGGTCGTGAAGGTCTCAGGGGGCATTGTAACCAGCAGCAAGGCGGCTACGGAGTTCAAAGTTCCAACCGTAGCGGGCGACTTGGTCTTCGTTGCTAGGGGATTAGGCAAGGATCAACTGAAGGTTCTCCGTGAAGGTGACCAGGTTGAGTACATCAAGCCAAAGAACGCCAAGACCACTCGTTTCATTCGCACCGGCATTGAAACCAGCGGAACCGTAACCAATAGCAAAGGTGATGCCGTAAAAATCGTTGCGGTAAATGACCGAACCGTTCGAACCAAGGCTGGCGTGGTTCTATTCACCGCCGAGCTCTACCCAAAGACCTCAGCACTTTCAGCAACCGTGATTACCGACTCAACTGGTTTAGTCACCGATGTTTTCAAAGCCGGACGATCGATTAACGTCGCCACCGGCACAAATGTTTTGCAGTTCGGAGCTGACGTCGCTGCTTTCGCTAGGGCGCTAAAAGTAGGCGACAAGCTGAAGGTCGACAACAGCTACAAGATCAAGAAAGACATCAAGCTCTTCGCATCATTTGGTAACCGCGAGAACGCAATGATCAACGGCGTAATCATCGCCAAGTGCACGCCTAGCCACGAAGACATTCGTCCTAGAAATGTGATTGGTTGGAACGAGAACGGCGACGTTTGGTTCGCCACCACAACCATGGGTGTTCGCAACTCGGCAGACGTCTTCAACCGCTTCCGCCTCGGCGGCTCGACTGTTCACCAATTAACCACTTGGCTCAAGGAAATGGGTGCCACTCAGGCCGTAATGCTTGATGGCGGTGGTTCTACAACGATGTACATCAAGAAGCCAAATGGCGATTACCTGCGAAACGATCTACCTGCCAGCGAGTGGGTTCGAAACGTTCCTCAGGGTCTTGGAATGGTGCTTCGTTAACCCAGGCCGTGTTTGGCCAACGGTTCGATAGCCTTCAGTTCTGCAGGCGCTAGATGCTTGTTATTCAGCGCGGCTAGGTTCAATTCAAGTTGTTTCACCGAACTAGCTCCAATTAGCGCCGAAGAAACCGCACTCTGGCGCAGTACCCATGCCAAAGCTAGCTGCGCAAGGGTTTGACCGCGATCCGCTGCCAGCCCATTTAGTTCTTTGGCGATTTCCAAATATTCTTCGGTGATGCTGTTTTGTTGGAGGAAATGGGCTCTCGCAGCTCTAGAGTCCTCTGGGATGCCGGCAAAGTATCGGTCAGTTAGAAGCCCCTGCGCCAGCGGGCTAAAAACAATTGCACCAATGGACAAATGTTCGAGGGTGGTGAAAAGTCCATTCTCAGGAGTACGGTCGAACATTGAGTATCGAGGCTGGTGAATAGTTAGAGGCACGCCTAAATCATTCAAAATTGCCGCGGCTCGTTCGGTCTGTTCAGCGTTGTAGTTTGATACCCCGACGTAAAGGGCTTTGCCAGAATGCACAGCGGAGGCAAGTGCCCCCATGGTTTCTTCTAGCGGTGTGTTTGGGTCGAACCTGTGGGAGTAAAAAATGTCCACGTAATCGAGTTGCATGCGAGAAAGGCTCTGGTTCAGGCTTGCGGTCAGGGATTTTCGCGAACCCCACTCGCCGAATGGGCCATTCCACATGTGGTAACCGGCCTTTGTGGAAATGATTAGTTCATCGCGGAATTTGCCAAGGTCAGCCTTCAAGTGCTTGCCAAAATTCTCTTCAGCACTGCCTGGAATCGGACCGTAGTTATTGGCGAGATCGAAGTGAAAAACGCCCAGATCGAAAGCTCGGTGCAGCACTGCTCGCTGATTGTCGAAGTCATCGACCGAACCGAAGTTATGCCACAGACCTAGAGATATTTCAGGCAAAACCAGACCGCTGTTGCCAACTCGACGGGTTGGTGTTTGTTCGTAGCGGTCAGTTGCGGCTTCATAGGTCATGCATTCACTTTAAAGTAGTTCTATGAAGAGTTTTGTTTTAGCGGGCGGATGCTTTTGGTGCCTTGATTCGGCGTTCATGCAGTTCAAGGGCGTCCAGGACGTGGTTTGCGGTTACATGGGCGGCTACAAGGACCACCCAACCTATGAAGAGGTCTGCACAGGCACTACCGATCACGCTGAGGTCGCAGAAGTTTTCTTTGATGATTCGGTAATCAGCGCGGAAGTCATTTTGGACATCTTCTTTACGCTTCACGACCCAAGACAGCTCAATCGCCAGGGTAACGACATCGGTTCTCAGTATCGCTCGGAAGTTTTTTACCGCAACGACGAAGAACGCCAACTGATCGAAGCCGCATTTGAGCGTGCCAAGGATCTGTGGGAAGGGGAGTTGGTCACCAAGATTACTCCTGCCGAAACCTTCTGGGAAGCCGAGGAATATCACCAAGACTTCTTCGCAAAAAACCCGAACCAGGGATACTGCAACGCGGTAGTGGCACCCAAGATGGCCAAGGTTCGTAAGGTATTCTCGGTCTACGCGAAGTAGTTTTCCACAGATTTTTTGCTGCCCGTTTTTGGGTGGATTTTTGATTCAAACTTTTTTCATGGCAGTTCAGTTGATCGCCATAGAAGAAGGAAGAAATGTCAGAAATCGTTACCGTGGCAGGTCTGGTTGCCACAACTCCAAGACACCTGGTCACTCAGGATGGGCTACCAATCACCTCGTTCCGGCTAGCCGCGTCTCACCGCAAGTTTGATCGCGCAACCAACAAGTGGATCGATGGCGAAACCAACTGGTTCACCGTAACCGCATTCCGCCAGCTAGCAATCAACGTTGCCGGTTCGGTTACAAAGGGTGAGCGAATCTTGGTCACCGGTAAGTTGCGCGTTCGCGACTGGGACAACGGCGAGCGCGTCGGCACCTCGGTTGAGATCGAGGCAGACTCGGTTGGCCACGACCTGTGCTGGGGTAACTCGGCATTCACCCGAACCGTTCTGGTTCGCGAAGCAGCCGACCTCCCTGAGCCAACGGAGGATGACAGACCCGAAACCGAAGAGTCGCAAGAAGAAAAAGAGCTAGCGCTCGCATAGAAAAGGCTCCAGGCCACAACCTCCCCCTCGATGTCGCCTGGATGATGCCCTCTGCCGTAGATACCGCAGGCTAAAATAGCCAAAGCAAACTTCTATTGGCAGAGGGCATTTTTCTTTCATGGCTGAATTTATTTATCAGATGATCAAAGCGCGCAAAGCGCATGGCGACAAGGTCATCCTTGACGACGTGACCTTGGCGTTCTACCCAGGTGCAAAGATCGGTGTGGTCGGCCCTAACGGTGCCGGTAAGTCATCGGTTCTAAAGATCATGGCTGGGCTTGACACCCCGTCGAACGGTGAAGCTCGCCTAAGCCCTGAATACTCCGTTGGCATGCTCATGCAGGAGCCTCCGCTTGACGAGAACCTAACCGTTCTTGGCAACGTTGAGCTTGCCGTTAAGGAAACCAAGGCCAAGCTAGACCGCTTCAACGAGATCTCGGCCGCCATGGCAGACCCAGACGCAGACTTTGACTCGCTACTTGAAGAGATGGGCAAGCTGCAGGAACAGATCGACCACGTTGACGGCTGGGACCTAGACAACCAGCTTGAGCAGGCAATGGATGCACTTCGTTGCCCTCCTGGCGACACCGCGGTTACCCACCTCTCGGGTGGTGAGCGCCGCCGCGTAGCCCTCTGCAAGTTGCTTTTGGAAAAGCCAGACCTACTTCTTCTC
>JACCDO010099072.1_pt1 | contig 10020 bp, 9 predicted proteins | sample 7446101 | NCBI WGS metagenome assembly JACCDO01 (sample SAMN15323440, study PRJNA562643) | freshwater metagenome | isolation source: river surface water | place: USA:Blue River Watershed | collected 2017-08-16
CAGGAAGTGATAGAGAGACAACCACGATTACTGGCGCCCAAAGATTAGGGACGAGTTCCTTCAGAATAATTCGACGACGAGTTGCACCCATGGCTTGCGCGGCTGTCACAAATTCGCGTTCGCGAAGTGAGAGAACCTGTGAACGAATTAGTCGAGAAAATCCCGGCCATCCAAAGAAAGATAAGAAGAGGATTAAGAAGAGAACGCGAGCGCCATTTCCTTCAGCAATTCCAAATTTTTCAATTCGATCAACCATAGGTTCGCTAAGAGCTACGATCATAAAGAAGGCCGGGAATGCCAAAAGGAAGTCGGTAAACCTACCGAGGTAACCATCGACGCGGCCGCGGAAATAACCACCAACAATTCCCACAAAGAATCCGATGGTTAGCGCCGTCGCTGTTGTAAGAATTGCGATCATAAATGAAATACGTGAACCATAGAGAAGTTGTGCGAGTAAATCGCGACCTGTGCCAGGAATTACTCCAAGTGGATGAGCCAGGCTAAATTTGGCTAGATCACCCTCAGGAATTCCACTGCTATTTAATCCCTCAAGGTTTAGATCGTTAGGGTTAATTCCTAAAATTCGGCACACGATTGGCGCAAAGAGCGACATGCTGAGGAGAAAAATACTTACTCCTGCGGCGATCATTCCCACTTTATTTCGCTTAAAGCGGCTCCATGCAATCTGGCGTGGGCTGCGGCCTGCAATCACCGGGCCAGCGCTAACAGGTGCGTCAGCTTCTGAGTTAGTTGCTGAGTTGAGAGACATGCGGGCTACTCTATACTTAAGGCTGGTAAATAGTCACCTGCATACTGAAATTTCTCTTGGAGGCCTCAATGCTTAAAGCTAAATCTACGAACTTTGCAACTGCCAGCGCTGCAATTGTTCTAGCCCTCACCCTCACTGCATGCGGTGGATCTGATGAAGCCGCTCAAGTTGATGATCAAACGCTCGTTACCGAAGTTGAGGAAGCGCCGCAAGCTACCGGCGGATTTGATTCTCCGGTCGTAACTCCAGACAAGGTTTCATACACACTCTCCTCACCTACTAGTTTCACACCAGGAAAATTTGCTTCCGGAATGCTTCCAGGACAAACCAATGAGCGCTTCGACGTAACTGTAGAAAATGGCTCTGCTGCAGAATTAGATTTGGCAACGCTCATCGTTAAAGGTTCAACAACATCCGGCGAATGTGTGGATATATTCGATGGTGATAACCAGATGGAAGGCGCACCTATTACGCCACTTGCTGCCGGTGCAACCGCCAAGTTCTCTTGGGGACTCTCTTGCCCAGGTAAAGGTGGCGAGGAAATCTCAGTTTCGCTCTCAAATGGCATTACAAATTTGATCGAAGTATCTGGCAAACTAGCTTAAATAATCAAGGAGATTAGCCCGTTCGCGCTATTTGCGCGGCGGGCTATTTCTTTACCTTTTCTGTGCGGCGCTTTAAGTAAGCAAATAAAGGTATCGGTGCAAGTACGCCAACAGCCATCGTAAATACCCAAAGTTGTTCCAGGTTTGCACCAATCATTAACCCGGCAACAGCAGGACCTGCAATTCCAGAGATTCCCCATTGCAAACTTGTAAGTGCGCTGGCACGACCGCGGATATGTTCAGGGGAAAGTTCCTGAGTGAGCGCCGGACTAGTCGGTGCATGCACCATCTCGCCGAACGCGAAGATCAATTGGCTAACACAAAGCGCAATTCCCGCCATCAACATAGAAAGATATGGAGATATTCCGACAGCGAGCCAAGAAAGAGCCCAGATAATTCCGACAGAAATTAGCGCGGTGTACTTTGAATAATTAGCGATCAACTTCAAAACCAGAGGCTGGAAAGCCACGATTGCAAAGGTATTTACACCGAAGATGATCCCGAGCCAATTTGGTGCTAGATCTAGATATTGCGTGGCATAAATTGGCAACCCTGATTGCAACGGTCCGTAACCAAAAGTTAAAAGAATAATCCCTGCGATAGTCAGGATCGATAATTCTTTGATCGCAAAGAGTTCTCGATAACTCCCCTTATCAGGCTCGTGCTCTTTCGCTACATACTTACCTGCGTGAGGCGTATTTAGCCCCCAGATAAAGAAGATAAATACAAAATAAGTCAGCGAATCAATCAAATACATAATTTGATAAGAAAGTATCGAGTCTTCACGGATGATTAGCGCGGAGATAAACCCACCGACACCAAGTCCTAAATTCATCAACATAAAGTTAAATCCAAAAATCTTGGTGCGGTCTTCTACCGGCGTAACTCGCGTTAAAATAACCATCTGCGATGGCCAAACACATTGACCTCCAAAAGCAAAGAGAGTCATTGCAATTAGTGCGTGCGCCTGAGTTGTGACTAAGGCGAAGCCCAGAGCAGATAGGCCAGAGATAACGAGGCCAGCAAGCATTACTTTCTTAGGTCCAATTTGATCGACTAGCGAGCCAAGTGAAGGCGTACAGATAATTCCGAAGAGCGCGCCCCATGCCATTAACGCTCCGCCAAAAGCAATAGAGAACCCGCGGATATCGTGGAGATAAACCATTAATAGCGAGAGCGTCATGCCACGACCAATAGCGCTAAGCGCGATTCCTGCAACGATACGTCGCGAATGCGGATTTAAAAGAGATGTGAACTCTTTAAAGGGCGCTTTAGCTGCGAACATCAGGGCAGTCTATATCTGAGACAATAAACCTTGTGTCCATTCCCGCCGCAAATAAATTCTCATTTGAGATAAAGAAGAGTGCAGAGAATTCACTTGCACGCGTTGGCACGCTTTCTACTCCGCACGGTGACATTCAAACTCCCGCATTTATTCCAGTCGGCACAAAGGCCACAGTTAAGGCAGTTCTTCCTGCTGCAATGCAAGACCTTGGCGCACAAGCTTTATTGGCAAATGCCTATCACCTTTACTTACAGCCTGGCCCAGATGTACTAGATGAAGCCGGCGGCCTTGCTCAATTTATGAATTGGCCTGGCCCTACCTTTACCGATAGCGGCGGTTTTCAAGTTCTCTCACTCGGGGTTGGGTTTAAAAAAGTCTTAGCGATGGATGCCAAGACTTTCCGATCAGATCAAGTGATTGCTGGAAATAAAGAACGTTTAGCTCATGTAGATGACGATGGCGTTACCTTTAAATCTCACCTTGATGGTTCGATGCATCGCTTTACTGCTGAAATTTCTATGCAGATCCAACATAAAATCGGCGCCGACATAATCTTCGCCTTCGACGAATGCACAACGCTTCACAACACTCGCCCTTATCAAGAGCTCGCCATGGAGCGCACTTACGACTGGGCGATCCGTTGTTTAGATGAACATAAACGCTTAACTGATGTGCGCAGCGATAAGCCCTACCAAGCGCTCTTTGGAGTTATTCAAGGTGCCCAGTACGAAGACCTCCGTAAGAAAGCAGCGCACGATTTAGGAACTATGTCATCATCCGGAATCGAATTTGATGGCTTTGGAATCGGCGGAGCGCTCGACAAATCTTCACTCGGCACGATCGTTGGTTGGGTAAATAGCACCTTGCCTGAAAATAAGCCGAAACACTTGCTCGGCATTGGCGCACCAGAAGATCTATTTGTCGGTGTTGAAAATGGTGTAGATACCTTCGACTGCGTGCTTGCATCGCGCATCGCTAGATCTAGCGCGGTCTACACAATGCAAGGACGCTTTAATCTCTCTAATGCACCTTATGTTCGCGACTTCAATCCGATAGATGAAGAATGCGATTGCTATACCTGCACCAATTTCACACGCGCTTACTTGTGCCACTTATTCCGCGGTAAAGAAATGGTGGCTGCAACTCTGGCAACGATTCACAATGAACGATTTGTTGTCCGTCTAGTAGACCAGATGCGTCAGGCGTTAATTGATGGCAACTTTATTGATATGAAGAAGGATTTCTTGGGGCGCTATGCCCATAGATCTGGTCAATCCCGCGATTAATTAGCGCCCCAATTAATTAGGAAAGCTTCGCGATCCATCTCATAGATATCTTCTGGACCATCTTCTTCATCTATCTGCTGTCCTTTATAGTCAAAACCAAAATACTTAATGACCGCAATTGATGCTTCATTTTCAGGGCTAACTGTGTATCTAAGGGTCTTTACTTCTGGAAAAGTTAAGACCCAGCGCCACATTCCCAGCAGCGCTTCTTTGGCATAACCCTGGTTTTGATACTGAGTCTCAATGCCAAGACCAATCTCCATCATGCCCTGCGCATCAGGTGCGCCATGGAAACTAGTGCTTCCAATAACTTCCCGGTTCTCCTTTAGAACAATCCAACGTACAAACCATTTATTTGCTGTCGGATCAGCCTTTACTTGCGGCACACGCCAAGCAAGTGGTCCTTGAAAATCAATCAAAACTCGCAGCGGGTTTGAAAAGGATTCATCAACTAGAGCAAAAGAATCATCGCGCTTTTCAAAGAGATCAATCAACCTATCAGCTGCGATGTGGTGAAGTTCAAGCCTTTGCGTAACAATAACTGGCTCTTTTTCCTGCACTTAGCGATGTCCCACCTTAGGTAAGTGCCAATCAAAGCGAATTGAAAGCTCGCGGACTAAAACCACTACCAAACCAGAAACTAGGGCTAGGATTCCAGAGTTGGCGCCAAAATAATCGCCTGTAACGTAAACAAATGAACCAGCCAAGCAAGAAGTTCCAATGGTCTCGCGATGTAATAAAACAGGTTCTACTTGGCAAAGTACATCTCGCAACAAGCCACCGGTTACTGCGCCGATCAATCCGAGAAAAACAGCTGCAAGGAATGGCGCACCATGAGTAAGAGCAAACTGCGCACCCGAAACTGAACAAACAGCCAAGCCGATAGTGTCTAAAGTTAAAGCAAACCTGCCGACTGGCGTAGTGCGCTTCATTGCCAAAGTAATTAGCACTGCTATTGCAACGCCTGCAAAAAGCCACGAGTAAAGAACCCAAGGTGGTCGTTGTCCAAGCAAGAGATTGCGAAAAGTTCCGCCGGAAAGAGATGCAACGGCTGCAATAAATGCGATGCCACCGTAATCCAAACCTTTATCCGCAGCGATGCGCGCACCAACTAGCGCAAAGGCAAAGGTGCCAACTAAATCAAGGAGATTTACTAAAAGGTCTAGATCCACTCCGCCAGTATAGGTGAGAAGAAATTAGAGGTTAGCGAAAGCTTCTTCGAGAACGCCAAGGGCATCCTTAAGAAGTTCATCGCTAATTACGATTGGTGGCAAGAAGCGAATCACGTTGCCGTAAGTTCCCGCAGTCAGAATAAGCACGCCTTTGCTCTGGCAATACTTGATTACAGCAGCCATGGCGGCAGGATTCGGGTTCTTGGTTCCGGCTTCAACCAGTTCAATCGCCTGCATTGCACCACGCCCACGAACTTCGCCGATTATCGGATATTTCTTAGCAAGAGCAGTTAGAGATTCGTTAAGTATTTTTCCGATGTGCTTTGCACGATCTACAAGTTTCTCTTCTTCAATTGTTGCAATTGCGCCAAGAGCTGCCGCACACGCGATTGGGTTTCCTCCGTATGTTCCACCAAGGCCACCAACATGTGATGAATCCATAATCTCTGCGCGCGCAGTGACGGCTGCAAGTGGCAAGCCTCCTGCGATTCCCTTTGCGGTAACGATCATGTCTGGAACAACGCCTTCATCTTCACACGCAAACATATTTCCCGTGCGTGCAAAACCTGTTTGTACTTCATCGGCGATAAAGACGATTCCCTTTTCAGTTGCAAACTTAGAAAGCCCAGGCAAGAAACCCTTTGGCGGGACAATAAATCCGCCCTCACCTTGAATTGGTTCGATGATTATCGCTGCAACGTTATGTGCGCCAACTTCTTTTTCAATCTTTGAGGTAACAATCTCTAAGTAATCCTGCGCCATAGTGGCAAGGTTGCCTTCGTAATGGAATGAGTAAGGCATCGGCATGCGATAAATCTCGTTAGCGAATGGACCAAAGCCTTCTTTATATGGCACGTTCTTGGCAGTCAGCGCCATAGTTAAGTTGGTACGGCCGTGATAAGCATGTTCAAAAACAATTACCGCTGGACGCTTCGTTGAATGGCGGGCAATCTTGATCGCATTTTCAACTGCTTCTGCACCAGAGTTCTGCAAAATAGATTTCTTCTTATGTGTACCTGGCGTCAAACGATTAAGCGCTTCGCAAACTTCGACATAACCCATATATGGAGCGGTCGTGAAGTTGGTATGTGTAAATGCCTGCACCGCCTCGACAACGCGATCCACAACGCGAGGAGCTGCGTTGCCGACGTTTACTACGCCGATACCTGCACCCAAATCAATAATGCGATTGCCATCTACATCCTGCAAGATTGCGCCTTCGCCGCGTTCGATAAAGGCAGGAATCGCCATTCCGAGTCCTGCTGAAACTGCCTCTTTACGACGTGCGATTAACTCCTGCGACTTGGGCCCTGGAATTTCAGTGGCCAAGTGACGTGATTGCGGGAGCGGGTCCTTTGAGGTCATAGATAAATTGTAGAGCCTCTTTTTAACTTCTGCGGCGCAACGAGTTAGGCTCGGACTGTGGAGACGAAACAGGATAAGAAAGTTGAACTGCGTGAAAGCGCACCTTTATTGGATTCATATCTTTCTTACTTTGAGGTAGATCACACTCCATTTACCATTCCTGGACATAAACAAAGAGCTTCATTGTTAGATGCTGGGCTAGGTGTGCTCGTAGATTCGGATATCCCTCTCTATGGAGGGTTAGATGAGATTAAGTTAACTAACCAGACTTTAAAGAAAGCAGAATCTCTTGCTGCCAAACTTTGGGGCGCAGATTTTGCGCGTTTTTCAACTGGCGGTTCGACTCATGCAAATCAAGCAGCAATCTTTGCTCTAGGAGAGCCTGGTGACAAAGTTGCAGTAACGCGCACCGCGCATCGTTCTGTCTTAAGCGCACTTGTCCTTGCCGGTCTTGAACCTATTTGGATGAGCCCAGAAATTGATTCTGCAACAGGTGTACCAATTGGAATTTCTTTAATGGAGTTAGAGAAAGCGCTGACGCAGAATCCGATCGCAGTTCTATTAACCGAACCTGGTTATCTTGGAACGCTCTCCGATTTGAAGCCTTTAATCACTGCTGCGCACGCAAAATCAATTCCGGTAATTGTGGATGCAGCCTGGGGTGGCCACTTTGGTTTTCATCCAGATCTACCTGCGCATGTAATTTCCCAAGGTGCTGATGCTTTGATTACCAGCGTTCATAAAGCGCTTCCTGGATATAGCGCATCCGCTTTACTCCTTGCGCAAACGAAATATTTAAGCGCCGAAAGACTAGAGCAAAGTTTTGAAACAACTCATTCAACTTCGCCAGCAGGTGCTCCACTGGCCTCCGTTGATGCGGTGCGCGCCCTACTTCAAACTCGCGGACCTGAACTATTGGGTGCGCTAATTGAAAATGTCGCGCAGTTTAAGTTAGCAGTGCAGGCAAACTTCAACCTGCCAATCTTCTTAAATCCAAGTGACTTTCCTGCAGGAAGATTTGATCCGGCAAAGATCGTTCTGCGAGTTCAGCAACTCGGAACTTCTGGAGTCGATATCGAAAAGGCTCTAATTCAACAAAGTATTCGCGTAGAGATGGCAGACCGTGACACGATCGTTTTCCTGGCAACTTTGGCAGATACCAAAGAAGATTTCCAGGCACTGGCTATGACGTTGGTACCTATTCTCAAAAAATTACAGAACGTACCTCGTGAGAGCGCGACGGCTCTTAGTTGGTCAGTTATTCCGCAAATTGCATCATCGATGCGTGATGCCTACTTTGCAAAGACTGAAATGGTTAGTGCTAGTAATGCAAAAGGTCGAATCTCAGCAGATCTCATCGCTCCATATCCACCAGGGGTGGCAGTTGTTGCACCCGGTGAAGTTCTAACCGAACAGATTGTCAGCGGTCTCAGTGCATCTCAAAAAGCTGGCGTTCGCATTGCCTATGCTACAGATCCCACTTTAGAGAGTTACCGCGTAGTTAAGAATCGCTAGCAAATTTCTTTAACGCAGCACCAGAGAGTCTAAAAACAGTCCACTCATCCATCGCTACTGCACCAAGTGATTTATAGAAATCGATGGATGGCTTATTCCAATCTAAAACCCACCATTGGAAACGTTCATAGCCACGTTCAATACATAGTTGTGCCAAAGTCTTCATAAAACTTTTTCCAATGCCGTGACCGCGAAATTCTGGTTGCACAAATAAATCTTCAAGATAAATTCCCGGCTTACCAAGCCAAGTTGAGTAATTTAAGAACCAGAGCGCGATTCCAACAATTTTGCCATCGACTTCGGCAATGTGGCAGAAGGCAACTGGGTGCTCGTTAAATAGCGAAGTATTAATCTGTTCAACTGTGGCAACCATCTGCTCTGGCGCTTTTTCATAGACAGCCAACTCGTAGATCAAGCGGTGTATATCTGCAACATCATCTGGTTTGGCTAAACGGATCAGCATGGATTGAGTTTAGGGTAAAAGAAAAACGGCCAGGTTGCCCTGGCCGTTCTCCCTCGGGGTGAGTTAGGTAATTAACCGATCTTTGCAACTAACGTCTGAGCCTTCTTTAGGAATTCTCCGTCTAGAACGCTGAAGCCAAGTGCTTCTCCCTTGTCTTTAGCGCATGCTGGACTCAAGATAAATGTCGCAAGTGACTTAACGGCAGCTGCCTTGTTCTTATCTGGGTAATTTGTATCAACCAACATGTAAGAAACGATACCTAGTGTGTATGCACCAGGTTCTTTCGTTGCGTAATCAAACGACATGATTCCGTTGGCATCGATTGATGCCTGTGAAAGGAATGCTGATGTTGTTACTGAGTTTGGCTCTATAGCATTTCCAGCATTATTGATTACGTGCGCAACTTTAAGTTTATTGGCTACGGCGTAGTTAACTTCTGCAAATGTAATTGAGTAAGGGGTCTTGCCGGCAAGCTGCGAAACGCCATTTGATGACGACGCACCAACAATACGTCCTAAATTCTCAGGTGCATTGATGTTTCCTGGGAATGAGCTTGTGAAGACTGCCGCCTTAGCCTTTGTCCAAATTGTTGGGGCTGACTTGTTTAGGAAGTTCGTAAAGTTTTCAGTTGTACCTGATGAGTCTGAGCGGTAGATGACCTTGATTGGCTTATCTGGAAGTGTGTAACGAGTCGTTGTTGGAATCTTTCGTGCAATGACTGGGTCGCCCTTTGAATCCTTTACAACGGCACCGTTTTTAGTTTTATAAACAATTTTGTCGAATGCGCGGTTGTTATCTTTGATGATGGCTGGATCGTTCCAACGTGTGATTGTGCCTGAGAAGATTCCGGCAATTGTTGAAGCTGAAAGAGAAAGTGTGTTGCGTGATGGAAGGTTGTGCAGGATTCCAATTGGTGCTGCAACCACAGGAGCGTGAATGATGCTCGCACGCTTTGTTGCTGCCGTGTGTGCTGCGTCAGTAAACCAGAAATCGCCAATTGACTTATCAGAATTTGAGCGACCGGTACCTGATCCGGATGATGCATATGTAAAGGAATGTCCTGATGTAGATGCAAATGGAGCCTTGCAAGCTTCGATTAGAAGCGCAGGAAATGATGCTCCTGAACCTTGTAGATCAACCGCATGGGCTGGAGTGGAAGATACGAGCCCAAAAACAAGTGCTACTGCTGCAGATTTTGCGAGCAATGAAACTTTCATTAATTTCCCCTTTTAGATTTAGGTGTCGAACAAGGACAAAGATAAGAACTCTCGGTTAACAACCAGAACCATGTAGGCAAACGCCAGTAGACGTTTAGATGAACAGCAGGTAACGGTTACCCGAAACGTCCAGTTACGTAATTCTCAGTGCGCTGGTCTTTTGGCTGCGAAAAGATCTCACTGGTGGGGGCTACTTCAATCATTTCTCCAGGGCCGCCCTCTGACAGGAAGAATGCGGTGTAATCAGAAACGCGAGCGGCTTGCTGCATATTGTGGGTGACAATGACGATTGTCATAGAGTCTGAAAGCTCGCGGATCGTATCTTCGATTCTAAGAGTTGAAC
>JACCDO010643848.1_pt1 | contig 10020 bp, 7 predicted proteins | sample 7446101 | NCBI WGS metagenome assembly JACCDO01 (sample SAMN15323440, study PRJNA562643) | freshwater metagenome | isolation source: river surface water | place: USA:Blue River Watershed | collected 2017-08-16
ACCTCCTCGCGCAGCGGGACCCACCGCACCGCGCCGCCCGCGTCGAAGCGCACCAGCCCCATCGCGTTCCGTCCGCCGGCCCGCCGGCCGTCGCGGAAGACCACGCTCCAGATGCCCTCGGGGCCGTCGCGCAGCGCGAAGAGATGGCCCTCCGGGATCACCCGGCGGTCGAACCGGGCGTCGAGCGCGAAGCGCCGCGCCGCCGGGTCGTAGAGCAGGACGCCCTCGGGGGTGAAGACGTTGAGCCCCGCGTCCGAGGCCAAGAGCGTCCACTGGAGCGACTTCTCCTTCAGCCAGCCGGGGATGGCGGAGAACGGGACGACCTCCGGCCGGCCCCAGTCCGGCGTCCCGTCGGCTCCGCGCGGCACCGCGACGCGCCAAGCCTCGCCGACCGGGCTGCGCACCCAGAGCAGGCCGTCGCGCGTCTGCTCCACCTGCATCACCGTCTGCGCGAAGCCCGCCGCGTAGCCTTCGAGGCGCCAGCCGTCCGCGGTGTGGACGATGCTGCCGAAGCCCTTCTGCGCGGCGAAGTAGAGGCGGTCGGGATTCTCCCGCGCGGCCGCGAGGGCAAGCAGGTTGTCGTCCATCCGCAGGAGCTCCTCCGCCTTGCCGTCGCGGATGGTCTTGAGCCCGAAGGTGCCGCCGAGGATGCGGCCGGTGCGGTGGTCCACGCCGGAGGAATTGACGTCGTCGCGCGCCGACACCCGCGCGACGCGCGGCGGCTCGAGCGAGCCGGGCGGCGCGGGCTCGACCGCGGACAAGCCGCCGTAGCCGCCGAGTAACACGCGGCCCTCCGCCCGGCGCAGCGAGCGGACCGCCGAGGCGTCCACACCGTCGCGCGGGTCGAAGACCGTGAACGCCGGCGGCCACTCGAGCGTGGCGATGCCGTTGGCGGTGCAGATCCAGAGGCGGCCGTCGCGGTCGGTGCCGAGACCCTGCACAAGGTTGCTCGGCAGGCCGTCCCGCAGCGTCACCTGCCGCGCCCACGCCCCGTCGGGCGACACCAGCACCAGCCCGTCGCTGAAGGTGCCGACGGCGAGCGAGCCGTCGGACAGGGTGCGCGCGGCGAAGAGCTGCGTCCCGGCAAGCAGGTCCCCGGCCGCGGTGCGCCATGGGACCGCGCGCCCGTCGGGGCCGACGCGGAAGAGGCCGCCCGGCGTGACGCCGAGCACGGGCTCGCCCGCGCCGTCGGCCACGACGAAATGCACCGGCTTGCCGGCGAGCGCCGGGTCGTCGACCACCTTGACCCACGCGTCGCCGCGCAGTTCGAGAATCTCGGGCGCGCCCATGCGCCGGAACCAGAGCCGGTCGCCGACCGCGCTCAGCCGCGCGGTCGTGGCCCCGGGCAGGGGCCAGAATCGGTCCACCTTGCCTTCCACCAGCCGCACCACGCCCTTGGTGGTCGAGACGTGGAGCGCGCCGCGGTGGACGACGAGCTCGGCGAAGGGCCCGGCCGGCAGCGCCTCGGCCGGGAAGGCGCCGAGGTGGGAATGCAGCCGCGGCGGGCCGCCGGGCACGGGCTCGACCCAGCCGACGTCGGTCGTGGCGGTGAAGTGCACGCGCCCGTCGGGCGTCGCGGCGAGGCCGCGGAAGGACCCGAGGGTCGAGACGAGCGGCTGCCAGGCGACGCCGTCGAACTCCGCCAGCCCGCCGAACACGCCGAAGAGCCGCACCCCGTCGGGGCGCTGCAGCATGGTGAAGACCTGGGCGTTGGCGCCGTACTGGGCCGGCGAGTAGGTCTGCAGCGCCGGCCGGCCGGCCTCGGGATGGAAGAGCCCGGTCGGCTGCGCCGCCGCGACGGACGCGAGCAAGGCGAGGACGGCAGCGACGAGGCGGTGCGGCACGGGCCGAGCCAACCAGCGCCGCCCGGTCCGTCAACGCCGCGGCCCCGTCCCCGCCTGCGTGTTTCCGCGTAGGCGTGCGCCGGCGGGATCGCCCTTGCCCCGTCGCGGCGCCGCCGGCGAGAGTGGGGCATGAGCCTGACGGTCTGGACCAACCACGAGCTGCGCCCCGGGGCGCGCGCGCAGCTCCTCGCCCACCTCGAGCGCCGCGGCTGCCGGCTGATCCAGTCGGAGAAGTCCTCGCGCTCGGTCCTCGCCGAGGGCGCGCGCGACCCGGTGCTGGCGGAGGCGGATGTCGCCTACGGCCAGCCCGACCCGGCCGACATCCTCGCGCACCGGCGCCTGCGCTGGGTGGCGATCGCGACCGCCGGCTACACCCGCTACGACCGCGACGACCTCCGCGCGGCGCTCGCCGCCCGCGGCGCCGTGATGACCAACGCCTCCGGCGTCTTCGCCAACCCCTGCGCCGAGCACGCCCTGGCCATGATGCTCGCCTTCGCCCGCGAGCTGCCGCGCTACGTCCTCAACGGCGCCGGCCCGCGCGGGTGGAACTACGCGGAGGGCCGCTACTCCATCGAGACCCTGACCGGGAAGACCGTCGTCGTCCTCGGCTACGGCGCCATCGGCCGCCGCCTGCGCGAGCTGCTCGCGCCCTTCCGGGCGCGGGTCGTCGCGGTGCGGCGCCGGCCCCGGGGCGACGAGGGCGTCGAGACCGTCGCCGAGGCCGACGTCCATCGCGTGCTGGGCGAGGCCGACCACGTGGTCAACAGCCTGCCCGACGGGCCGAACACCCGGCGCTTCTGCGACGCGGCCTTCTTCGCCGCGCTGCGCCGCGGGGCGTTCTTCTGCAACGTCGGCCGCGGGTCCACCGTGGACCAGGACGCGCTGCTCGCCGCGCTGCGCTCCGGCCAGGTGGGCGGCGCCTTCCTCGACGCGCTCGACCCGGAGCCGCTGCCGCCGGAGCACCCGCTCTGGACGGCGCCGAACTGCCACCTCACGCCGCACGTCGCCGGCGGACACCGCGGGCAGGACGAGAGCCTTGTCGCCCACTTCGTCGCCAACCTCGATCGCCTGCTCACGGGCCAGCCCCTCGAGGACCGGATCGCCTGAGGGGCGGCGCCTGGGGGGGGCGACGTCGAAGGTCGAAGATCGAGGGTCGAACGTCGGGCGCTGAACGCCGGATGAGGGCGGCCGAGGGGTGGGAGCTTCGCGGGTTTGCTTCGCCCCGGGGACTGCGCTGAGCAGCGGAAGCGCCCGGCGCTCAGGCGGAGCGCGCGCCGGGGTTGAAGAGGCGGTCGTAGGCGTGGACGAAGACGCTCGAGACGAACGGAATCATCCCCAACCCGACCACCATCGCGGAAATGACGCCGAGCGCGAGCAGCACGCCGCCCGCGGCGCCGCCCCCGCCCTCCATCTGGGTCGCTCCGATGACGATGAGGGCGATGGGCACCAGGCAGAGCGCAAGCGCGAGGCCGAAGATCGCGAGGCCGAGGAGGAAGACCCGGAACCACTGGGCGGTGACGACCTTGCGGCCGAGTTCCATCGCATCCCAGAACTGCAGGCCCTTCTCGCGGACCAGCAGGTAGGTGAAGGCCCAGCAGACCACGAGGTAGATGCCCGGCAGGATGAGGCAGATGAAGCCGATGACCGTCAGCACCGAGACCACGAAGGTCGCGAGCGCCAGCTGACCGAAGGCGACGGTGAAGCCGCTGAAAGCGTCGCCGACCTGGGTCGGCTCGCCGCGCTTGCGCTTCAGCACGTAGAAATAGAGGCCGCCGTAGAACACCCCGGTGAGGAAGAGGCTGGCGAGCATGCCGACGATCGGGATGGCGCCGATGACGCCGGCGCAGAGGCCGATGAGCAGCGAGACGCCGAGGATCGGCAGGAAGTTCGCCTTGGACGTCTCCCAGCCGGAGCGCAGGCAGTCGCCGATGTCGAGCGGCGTGGCCGCGGCCAGCACCGCCTCGGGCGTCGCGGTGCCCGCGACCGGCACGGCTCCCGGCGCCGGCGCCGAGGCGAACGCGGCGGCGAACTCCGGCACCGAACCGAGCGTGCTCCACGCCGTGTCGCCGTCGCGGCGGCACTGCGTCTGCGCGTTCGCCCGTCCCGCCGCGATCCAACCGCGGATCTTGTCGGCCGCAACCGGCCCGTATTCCTTCCCGTCAGCGCCGATGATCGTGTACATGCCCGGCAGCGTTGGGGCGGGAAGCGGGCGCGTCAACGCTCGGAGACGGGGCGGGGTGTCACGGGAACGCGCCGGGGCAACGGACGCCTTCAGTCCTCGCCGCGCTTCTCCTGCACGCGCTGCCGGAGCGCCTTCGTCGCCTTCTTCCACGCGGTCTTGCCCTTCTGCGAGGCCCGCCGGTCGGTCCGGCGCTCCTCGAAGGCCGCCTCGCGGAGCAGCCGCTGGTAGCTCCGCCAGCGGGCCGCATCGAGCGCCCCGTCCGCCTCCGCCGCCCGCACCGCGCAGCCCGGCTCGGTGGTGTGCGAGCAGTCGGTGAACCGGCAGCGCAGGGTCAGCTCGCGCAGGTCGGCGAACACGTCCTCCACCGCCCCGTCCGCCTGCCAGGGCTGGAGCTCGCGCATGCCCGGGGTGTCGATGATGAGGACGCCGCCCGGCGCCACCACGAGCTCGCGCAGGGTCGTGGTGTGCCGGCCCTTGCCGTCCACGTCGCGGACCTCCTGCGTCGCCAGCAGTTCCTCGCCGACGAGTTCGTTGATCAGGGTGGACTTCCCGACGCCCGAGGAGCCGAGGAAGGCGACGGTCGTGCGCGGCTTCAGCCAGGCGCGGAGGGGTTTCACGCCGGCGCGGCGCGCGGCGGAGGTGACGACCACGGGCACGCCGGGCGCGACGGCCTCGACCTCGGCGCGACGGGCGTCGGCCTCGTCCGTCAGGTCGGCCTTGTTCAGCACCACGACCGGCTGCGCCCCGCTGGCGCGCGCGGCGGCGAGGTAGCGTTCGATGCGCCGGAGGCTGAAGTTGGCGTCGAGGGAGCTGACGAGGAACACCGTGTCCACGTTCGCGGCGACGACCTGCTCGATGTTCTGCTCGCCGGCGGCCTTGCGCGAGAAACGCGTGCGGCGCGGCAGCACGGCGTGGATCAGCGCGCGGTCGTCGCGCCCGGGCAGCGGCTCGATCACCACCCAGTCCCCGACCGCCGGCATGTCGGCGATCGCCGTCGTCGTGTTGAGGAAACGCCCCGAGCAGTCGGCCAGCCGTGCCGTCCCCGCCGTCGTCACCTCCCAGAACCCCTTGAGCTGCAGCGTCACGCGCGCGGGCTCGCGCCCCGGCCCCGCATGCGGCGCGAAGGCGGCGGCAAGGGCGTCGGTCCACCCGAGGTCGGCGAGGGTCACGGGGCGATGCTGCCCGCGGGCGCGGCGCCGGCGCAATGCCGCACTTGCCCGAGCCCCCCCGGCAAGTCATGCGGCCCCTTGGCCAACCTATGCGGCGGCCCTCCGGCCGTTCGGCCATATCATGGGGTCGCCATGATCGAGGTACGCTCCAAGGCCCCGCAGAAATCACCCGCGCCGCTGCTTTCGAAGACCAACGGAATCCCCGACGTCGAACTGATGGGCCAGACCCCGGGCCGCTGGCGCTACGGCGACGACCGCTGGAGCCGCGTGCCGATCGCGGTCGCCGTCGCGGTCTCCGTCGGGCTGCACGTTCTCTTCCTCTTCGGCTTCAACAAGAAGCCGGCGCCGGTCCGCGCGACCGCGACGCAGGAGACGGAGATCATCCAGATGACGATGCCCGAGCTCGAGCCGGAGAAGTCCGAGGAGGTCGAGGAGCTGACCGAGGCCGCCGACGAGGCGCCCGCCGTCGCTGTGCCGCAGCTGGCCGACCTGCCGTCGTCCGTCTCGGTCTCCACCTTCGTCCAGCCGCTCCAGTACACGCCCGACATCAACGCCAGCCTGTCGAACGCCAAGGTCGCCCAGATCCCGGTCAACATCGGCCGCGGCCGCAACCTCGCGAACATGGGCCAGATCTTCGAGATCTCGCAGCTCGACCGCGCGCCGTCCCCGCTGATGCAGCCCGCGCCGGTCTTCCCCTACTCGCTCAAGTCGACCATCAGCGAGGCCCGCGTCGTGGTGGAGTTCATCGTCGATTCGAACGGCGAGGTGGTCGCCCCGAGCGTGGTCAGCTCGACGCACGAAGGCTTCAACGAGAACGCCCTCGTCGGCGTCTCGAAGTGGAAGTTCAAGCCCGGCATGAAGGCCGGCAAGCGCGTCAACACCCGCGTCCGCGCGCCGATCAACTTCTTCGTCACCGACGACACCTGAGCCCCACCGGGGCGGGAACGGCTCCGGGTGGCGGCTCCATCGGGCCGCCATCCCGCGTCCCCTTGGTCACGGATCGCTCGGATGAGTCCGGATGGGACGGATCCGTGCCCTCCGTTTCCATCCGGGAAATCCGTGGGGAGAAGAAACGACCAGACGCGGCGACCCTACCGGCACGGAAGATGGACCGAAGGTCCGGGGAGGGGCCGAATCCGCGCGCCTGAGCCGACCTACGCAGGCCTGCGTATGGGGGAAACGGCGGGTCTCTGATAAAGACAGGGCGCCATGACCGCGCTCCTGCCCCGCCTCCTGCTGACCGCCCTTCTCCTCGCCGCCGGCTCCGCCGCCGCCGCTCCCGCCGCCAAGCCCGTCTGGACCCAGCCGCTCGGCGCCGACGCCAAGTGGCACCAGCTCACCGCCCTCGGCACGCTGCTCGTCGGGACCGACGGAGCGCTCGTCTCGCTCAACCCCGAGGACGGCAAGGTGCTCTGGAAGCGGGCGGATATCACCAAGTCCAACCCGAACAACGCCGTCGAGATCCGCGGCACGCCTTTCCTCATCGCCAACAACTTCGCCGGCATCGCGGGCAGCAAGGTCACGATGCAGGCCCTCGACCTGCTCAGCGGCGAGACGGTCTGGCAGGCGCCGCCGGTCCTCGGGCAGTACCTCGACACCATCGCGCTCCCGGAGAAGGGGCTCGTCATCTTCGTCGTCCAGACCTGGGACGCGAAGGAGAACGGCGTCTACCTCAACGCCCACGACCTCGCCACCGGCGCCGCGAAGTGGTCGGTGCGCTTCTGCAAGGGCAACGGCATCCCGCTCCACATCGCCGACGGCTCGGGCAAGTTCGCGCCGCGGATGGACCTCTCGGGCTACCACGACCCGGTGGCGGACGGGAACGAGCTCTACCTCGGCTATCTCGGCGTCCACTGCCTCGACCTCGAGACCGGCGCGGTGAAGTGGGCGGTCGAGTTCCCTCCGGGCGCCAAGCACCTCAAGCGCACCTACGCGCCGCTCCGGATCGAGGGCGACCTGATCTACGGCGCCGGCGGCGGCAGCGTCCTCGCCATCAACCGCCGCACCGGCGCGGTCGCCTGGAAGAGCGAGCGCATCTCGGACTACGCCGGCCTCTTCAAGGCCCGCGACAACGCCATCGTCTCCCAGCTCGAGGTCGTCGGCGGCCGCATCTTCGCCCGCTTCGGCGGCAACTTCTCCGACGGCCACCAGGTCCAGCTCCGCGAGCCCCTCGGGGTCGTCGTGCTCGACGCCGCCAGCGGCAACCCGGTCTACAAGGACGACAAGATCGACGGCGGCCTGACCAACCTCCTCGTCGTCCCCGAGGCCGGCGCCGTGATGTACGCCGACGGCAAGGAGCTCGTCGGTCTCTCCACCGGGGGCGCCACCGTGACCGAGACCTTCCGCGTGCCGATCGAGTTCAAGCGCAAGATGGGCGGCGGCGACGTCGCCAAGATCGGCCTCGGCCTCACCGGCGGCGTGATGGGCACGATCAAGGCCGTGAGCTCGACCAACAAGGCCCGCCTCGACGTCCCCGTCGCCGTCGTCCGCCAGAACGGCCACATCGTCGTGCAGGGCAAGCAGCACCTCCTCGGCTTCGACCCCGTGGCCAAGGCCCAGAAGTGGTCGCTCTACTACGCGGCGCCGAGCGACGCCTTCGCGACCATCGCGATGTTCGCCGTCACCGCCCTCGCCTCCGCCCAGGGCAACGCCCAGGTCGCCCAGCACGGCAGCATCATGACCAGCGGCGGCCAGCAGGGGATGCAGAACATCCAGAGCTCCCTCGACCGCTACAACCGCTACACCGAGAGGCGTGCGGCGCAGGCCGGTGGCTCGAAGGCGACCGAGGACTACACCTACATCGTCACCAAGCTGAAGTCCGGCCTCGGCCTCTACGGCGTCAATCTCGACACCGGCGAGACGGACCGCGAGATCCCGCTCGGGGACAAGCAGCCCGAGTACCTCGCCGACGAGGACACCGGACGCGTGTACTACTTCAAGGGCAAGGACACCGTCGTCGCCTACTCCTTCCGCTGAGTCCGACCTGACGCTCTGCCGGGCCGCGCGCGGGGGATTTGCGCCCGCCGCCCCGGACCTGACACCCGCGGCCCCGAGCGCGCGCTTGCGCGCCGGGGCCGCGCGATTTTCCGGAGGCGGTTTCTCCGGCGCGGCGGTTCCCACCCGCGGACTGCGGGGTCGCGACTCGTCCCCATCCGCCCAGGGATCCGATTCCTGGCAAAGCCTGGACGCGAAGAGGCGCAGGAGACGCAAGGGACCCGGCCGACGACTCCCTGCCTCCGCCGCGTCACGTTCCGCGTTGGCCGTTGGGCGCTTGGTGTTTGAGCCGATTCCCCCTCTTGAGAGGGGTGCCCAACGGGCGGGTGTGTCGTCCGCGGCTCAGTCGCCGCCTACCGCCACCCCCAGCAGCCGGTCGCCGGCCGCACCCGGACGCCAGAAGAGCGCGGTGTGTCCGACCGCCCCGACCTCGAGGCACGCCACCGCCGCCGCGACCGCCGCGATCAGCGCGGCGCGCTCGCGCCGGTCCTGCCCGCCGGTGAACCGCAGCTTCACCAGCCCGCGCGCGTCGAGCTGCCGGCCGAGTTCCGCGACGAAGGCCGGCGTGACGCCGTCGCGTCCGAGCCACACCTGGTCGGGGAGCGTCTGGCCAAGGCCGCGGAGCTTCGTCTTCTGCGCGCCCGTCAGGGCAGGAAGGGAGGACATGCCGCCAGCAGAAGCGCCCCCCTGCCCCGTGGAAAGCCCGGACTCGACCGCCACTCGTGCGTCAATAGCGGGGGTGTTGCGCACGTCGCGAGCCTCCCGTGGCGCCTCCGCTCGCGTTCGGCGTTCCTGCGCGCCGCGCGCCCGAATCCGTCCCACCCGCGGGACCGCGCCGTCCCGCGCACCCGACACTCGCTCCTGGGCCGAACGGCTAAGGCGAGAAGCCAAGCCGTTGGGAACGAGCGGCCTGCGGCGATCGCGCGCGCTGGCACGAGGCTTGCGGAGGGAGGAGCCGCACCGCGCAGAACCGAATCCTGAAACTTCGCCCCGCGCCGGTGTGTGACCACCGCAACCTCCACGCCCTCTTCCATGACCACCGCCTCCTCCACGCTCCGCTCGCCGCACCACTTCCCGGGCCGCCCGCAAACCGCCGCCACGCCCGTCGTGGGCATCCGTCCCGCCCCCGCCGGCACCTGGCGCTACTCCGCCGCCCCGCGCCACCGCTGGATCTACGGCGCCGGCCTCGCCCTCTCCGTCGGCATCCACACCGCCCTCTTCTTCGGCTTCAGCCGCGACACCGCGCCCGCGCGCGCCGCCGCGCCGCAGGCGACCGAGGTCATCCAGATCGCCATGCCCGACCTGCCGCCCGAGGAGCCCGAGGTCCAGCCGGTCGAGCTGGCCGAGGCCGCGCCCGCCGCCACCGTCGCCGTGCCGCAGCTGATGGAGGTCCCGTCCATGGTCGCGCTGAGCGACTTCACCCAGCTCGCCGACCTGCGCCCGCAGACCGAGTTCGATCCCGCCGCGCTCAGCCAGATGGCCATCCCGGTCAACCACGGCCGCGGCGGCAACGCGCCGGCCAACCTCGGCGACGTCTTCCGCCTCGGCGACCTCGACCGCATCCCCCAGGCCGTCGCGCAGCCCGCGCCGCGCTACCCGCACGGCGCGCGCAGCGCCTCCGAGGAGGAGAGCGTGCTCGTCTCCTTCATCGTCGATGCCGAGGGCGCCGTCCTCGCGCCCCGCGCCGTCTCCTCGACCAACCGCGATTTCGAGGACGCCGCCGTCCAGGGCGTCCAGCGCTGGAAGTTCCGCCCCGGCATCAAGGGCGGCCGCAAGGTCGCCACCCGGATGGAAGTCCCGGTGAAGTTCGTCGTCACCGACCAGATCTGAG
>JACCDO010899878.1_pt1 | contig 10019 bp, 22 predicted proteins | sample 7446101 | NCBI WGS metagenome assembly JACCDO01 (sample SAMN15323440, study PRJNA562643) | freshwater metagenome | isolation source: river surface water | place: USA:Blue River Watershed | collected 2017-08-16
CAAACGCTTCATCGAGTTCAGCTGTAGGATCAGCATATCGCTGGGAGAACTCTTGGAAGCTGAAACTTCTGTGACGTAGAATCTGTCGGGCAATGTCACGGGTGGTTGTGATTTCGCAACAGGCTGACACCATTTCGAGTGGACTCCAGTGTTGGTGCTTGACCAAGTATCTGATGAGTCGCTCGCTTGTTTCTGTGTTGAATTGGTTGGCTGGGTTGGACACACGGGCGCAATACGCAATGAGTTCTTGAGCATCATCAACGCCCTGGTCTGTAAACTCTGCAGTTGGCTGGGAATAGGAAACAAGTTTTACTTTCATTTAAGTTTTTCTAAGATTTTATCAGTTTCGGGTTGAACAATTTCAGCAACAAGTACAGTATCTACAATAAATTCGATATCACGTACCTGTCCGTCGAGCTCGAGCAAGGTTCTCGTGAGAATTAATTCTATTTCTTCAATGTCGAGTCCTTGCTTTCGTAACACATCAAGATTGATAGTGCGCTGTCGCTTACCAAACATCTTGATTACAATTTTTTTAAGGCACTCAAGTGGGACTTCAGTCTTGGGTGCTTCTTTGATTAAATGTTCCCACTTGTCAAGAAATTCGTCACTGAACAGCATTAGCAGCCACCGCCTTGCTTTTGGCCGGACGTCCGCGACGTGTGGTTTTTTCAGCAGATTCTACTGGTTGACTTACCTGAGGTGGTGCTTCATTGGGGACAACACCTGGATACATGCGTTCAGCTTCCTTTTTCATTCTAGCTGCTTCGGCAATCATTCCGCGTGCCTCTTGTTCCATGCGTTTGGCTTGAGTAACCATGTTAGAAGCTAAAGTTTTGTCGTCTAATGCACTGCTAGCATCTGCTTGAACAGGTGGCATGCCTTGACGTGCTCTTGCAGCTTCTTCTTCAAGACGACGGCGTTTGAATTCGCGTTCTTGATCTCTTTTGGTAGCAGGATCAACCAGTCCAGAATTAGCATCAAGTTCGGCCATGCGCTTGCGAGCATCGTCGCCTGATTCCATTTCTTTGACCAGTCGGTTGAGCTCATCAAGTTTGACAGCACTAGAAGATGTAGGTGTTACAATAACTTGATTGGTTGGAATCTTTTTTAGCATGCCTTCTCGGTGCAAGCTTTCGAGAATCGGACGTCCATCGGGCAACAAATTGCGATGTAAAGCATTAGCTAATACAGACTCAGCCTGACCAACTGGACTCTCTAATACTTTCATTATGGTGTCGTGAATATGTGTAGGTAATACATCGGGATAAATCACAAGGCACATGTGATCCTCGCCGGGGATTTCTCTGAATATAATTGCAACCTTACGGTCGCCGTGTCTTCCAACGTGTTTAAGCATTTTGATCTCCTTGTGCTTGTTGCTGACGTAGTTGTTCGGCGCTGACTTCTAAAAACTTAGAAAGTTTGTCGTACAATGCGCCGACCTGACTCATTTCGTTAATTTTGAACACGCCGCGATTGGCTGCAAGTTCAATTATTGCTTTGATACTGGCCATATCGGCCACTGTGAGTTGTACGTTTTCCATGCAGATATTTAATGCACAAACGTCTGCAGAAATTATTTTTAACGGTGGTTTTGGAGAAATTGAATTTACTTGTAAGCTTTGATGTCTCGGTGCTTGACAATTATCACCGAATGAATCTGGCCATTGTGTTTGATAGGTAAATCCAAATGTACACTGATGCGTGGGCCTTCGATTTCGCTGATCATAGTGTCATTGCCTACTGTGCCCACAAATGGGATCTTATTCCATTTACCAAAAACTCGATCGCCGATGTACCACGTAGGCTTGTATCCAATTCGGTTAAAATAGTCAGTTTGATTGCCCATTGTCACATGCGGTGTGGTATAAACTTATAATTAACCCAGATCAATACAGCATTGACTAGTGCCCAAACATATTCTCGATGGGCAATGTTATCAAGCATACCAAATGCTAACCAACCAATAACAAACCAAGTAATAGCATCTTGATTGCGGATATACCAATCGCGAAATTTGTTCATTTAATTTTCCCTTCGTGTGTTAGGGTTTCAAATGTATCCCAAAGTCTAGTGAACTTTTGTTCATAATATGCGCTCAACACCGTTGGGTCTGCGCCTTGTTCTATAAACATCTTGATGTCGTTGGTAACTTTCCAACATTCCAAGATATCTTGCTCTAGATCAAATCGATCACGAGTCTTTGTTTTCTGATTTTCGCCACTCATCACGTGTTACCTTTGCTTCATGCCAAATTTTCTTAATAATTGCCCACACAGGGTGCCAGAGGTATCCTAAGGCCGCACCGTAGATAAAATAACTCACGGCGTCCCAAATGTCAGTCCAGTTCATACAATCTTTCCTATTCCTAGATAAATTAGTTCATCTAATTCACGTTGATAGTCTTGACCCAGTCGTCGTTTTTGATATATTGCTGTGATCAGTTCAGTGCCAGTCTCACTACCTACTTCCATACCCAGTCCACGACGCTCTAACTCTTCAACTAAATCATCTGTGTCAAAGTCATCTAAGTCTACATCAACATAGGTTTCTACTAGTACTTCGGGCATTATGTTCTCCAAAAAGGTGCACCGCGAACTATACGACCCACGGGCAATAGCACAGGAATTAGTAGCACTAATATCCATGTCATTTGAATAAACTCTGGTTCGACGAACCTATCTACAAAGATGTCATACATGCCGACAACTTAGTAGATAAGTCCGGTCCAGAACATATACTGGCCGGGACTTATCGGTAGTTTCATTTTACTTAGGCAGCATCAAGCTGGTCATGTTGCTGGGCACAACAATGGTCTGTACCCGGCCGTTCTTGATACCTTCGGAGATGTTAAGAGCGGCCTGGGCATTCATAAACGCAATAGAACTGGAACTGTTGTTGGCCAGTGCAGCCATTCGACGTGCTTCAGCTTCGGCAGTCTTAACTTCAATCTCTTTCTGCTTGAGCTCGTTCTTGCTACGAACCAAATCGTTGGCACTTTGAACAACACTATCAGCAGGAGTCACGTTACGAATCATAACTTGGGTAATAGTGATTGCACCATCCAGTTTTTCCTCAGCAAGGTTCCGAGTGATTTCTTCCTTGATAAAGTTTTCCATAGCATCACGATTGTCTGCCATGTCCAACGCTTCGTGCTTACGTGCGGCCTTGTAGATAGCGTTACGAGCATTTTGGACGATGTAGTTATACATCAAGTAAGTATCGCCTTTGAACTCTGCGTGGAAACTACGGTTCTTAGAACTGTACAGTTCTGCTGCCTGATTCTTGTTGAGGTTATAAACAACCACAGCATCAAGGTCCTTCATGGTACTGTTGTCTTTGGCAACAGGAGTCATATTCTCCAAAACAACGTTAACATCCTTGTAAGGAAAAGTCAACACATCACCGATCAGCACTTGGTTGAAGCTACCGGGCTCGAGCTCGCCGGGCTTGACCTGTTTGTCAAAACCCACACGCACACCAACCTCACCAGTTTCGATACGAGTACAGCCAGTAGCAAGAACAGCCATACCCAGAACAGCGGCAATAAAACCAAAACGTTTCATATTAAAGAACTCCAGTAGAAAAAAGATAAAAACACACAACAAAACCCAGGACGAAATACAGCGGCCGGAGCCAGAAATCGTTGATCATAAAGATCTCCTTAGAAAAGAATAACAACAAACCCCAATAGCATTGAAGCGATTAGTCCACACATTATAGCAAAGGCCACAGTTTTTGTCAACTGCCATCGCTCCTTGTTGGTACCTTCTCTAAATAATGTAACTAGCACACCGATCACAACACTGAGCAGTATCCAGACACCAATCATTCTAATCATTTGCACACCTTTCCAATATCGTCTGCTGACATTTGTGCCTTGATAGCTTCAAGACGGCATTGCGAGTTTTGATATTCTGACAACGCCATTCCGACCATTGGAATACCAATAAACGCCACCATTAATATTACTACCCATTTCATATCAGTGTCCATGTCCTCTCCTCAAGGATAGTCTGGGTTACGTTCGGATTCAAGTGGAACGTCAATCCACTTGCTCCATTGCATGTTTTTGGCACTGTCGGGAAAAGGCCCGAGCCCGGCATAGATAGTCATATCTACTTTCTGCCGATACTGCAAAACCTTTTCGCCTGACACTGGCACATACCAACGCATCTCAATCATTTTTTGCTTTCTTCGTAGTAAGCAAAGGCACCCCAAGGTGGCACAATAGTAGTAGTACCGTGCAAGATCCAAGTCACGTCGCAGTACTCTTCATCGCCCCACGAACCAAACGGGTAACCGTCTGTGAACACAACCAGTCGTCGGGGCTGGATGTCTTCGTGCTTAAGGTAACTGTAGATAGCAGTAAAGTCAGTACCGCCACCGCCTGCAGGTTCGTAATCAATGATCGAATCCAAGTTGTCGGAATCGTATTGTTGCGGATTGTAGGTATCAGTGTCGAAACTAACAACATGAATCTTGTATGCAGGGAACGAGTCCATGATACCTTGGATTTCACCAAGGAAGTCTTTCAGCATCTTTTCGCCAATAGAACCTGACGTGTCGATTGCAATAGCAATATCAATCATTTCGTCGTTCTTCATACCGGGCATGACAGCGTCCATGTGCCAACCGCGTCGGCTAGCTCGCATCCAAGTAAAGTCAGACTTGATAGTAGACTCTAGGTTCATGCGAAGCAGTTCGCGCCAGTTCATTTGGGGCTCAGTGAGCTCCTTGATCATACGCATTACGCCTGCAGGAATGTTACCTGCGCCGTCCACAGTTTGAGCCGCAGCCAGCATGGCTTCTTTGATTTCGTCTTTGATTTGTTGACGTTCTGCGGCACTGAGTTTGGGACGACCTTTGCCTTCTTTGTCGCCATCGCCATCGCCATCGCTGTTACCATCGCCGTCACCATCCAAATGCTCGTCGATCATCTTGTCCAGCAGATCGTTGATGTTGATCTTTTGGGCGTTCTCCATCAGCTTGTCGTAAATTTCTTCGGAGCTCATGCCATCAAACTTGGAATCATGCAGGCAAGGCACTGTAGTAATTTTCTCACCAACACGGTGCTTGATCAAGTCTGCGTTGACAGCAAAGTCGTTGGCAATGTTAAACAGTTGCGGATCGCGATCACCACGGCGGCCAAAGTGATCATAAACGCAGTGTAGAACTTCGTGGCCAAACAAGAATTCAATCTCTTTGGGACGAAGCATTTGGATGAAACGGCTGTTGTAGTAGAAGTGGCGACCGTCTGTGGCCGCAGTCGAACACCATTCATCAGCGTTGACAAGTTTAAGGCGAGTTGCCAAGTTGCCAAAGAAGCTGGCACGAAGCAGAAGTCCCACACGAGCAGTGATCAGTTTTTCACGCACTTCGCGGTCAATTTTGGGGTCAGTAGGACCCAGCAGGTTAGCAAATTTTTGCTTGTCGTCTTTGGTCTGTGTAGTAGCAGTCATTGGCGTCCTTTGTGAATATGTTGTATTATAGCAGTTCGCGAATTATTCGTCAAATCCAGCGATCTGCATTGTTGATTTCGTCTTGCGTGAACTGACCACCCGTACGATCCGGGTTTTCCTTCCAACTGTCGTATGTAGATTTTTTGCAACACTTCTCAACATCCTCGAGGATACGCCGGAGTTCGTCAATGTTGACTTTAAGGAAAGAAACTGTAGCATACAATGCCGCATCCTCATCTCTTGAGGCAAGTTTGCGGGCTTCTTGATAATCTGCCAGCATCTGTTCCTTGCCAGCGATTGTGTTACGCAGATTGGTTGCTACGGTTTGGATGTTCATGTTAGGCTTTCAAATTTGAAGTTACTCGGTCAACTCGCACACCACGTTCTTTACCATCAACTTCACGGGTGACATAGTAGTGGAATTTGGTTTCAACTTCGATTCCCATTGAAGCGAGGACAGATTCAAGCAAATCAGCACGATCAAGTTTGATGCTACCAGGTTCACACGGGACTTCTACACCGTCGATGTAGGCAGTGTAGTCTCCCCAGGATCCACGTTCTAAAGTGATTTTTGACATGATGCTCTCCTGTTACAGAACAAACGCTTTGCCGAACTTCTTTTTGAACTCGGTTTTAGAAACGCTTTCAATCCGGGGACGAACACCATCGTAAACATCCAGGACTTTGGCAACATCAAACACGCTCATAGCACCGAAATCATAAAAGCGATCCATGTACATACCGTTCATGTCCGTGGTGTGCATAACAACACGATCTGAATCTTCGTCCCGGGCATATACTCGGTACAGTGTGCATTCTGTGTATGTCATGATCGGCTCCTTTTGTTTCTTTGTAAGTGTATTATAGCAAATCGGGAATTATTGGTCAAACCAAAAGTAGTACTAAAAAAGTACTACTTTTTGTGGCATCGAACGTTTTACAGCAATTCTTTAGATGATTTGTGTGTCTTTGCCTGCAGAATTGTTTAAGTAGCGTAGCAAGAACCAACTCTGTGTACTTTCGTTGTAAAAATCCAAGTGTATTTGTTCTTCTACGTAGTGGCGCACACGATCGCCTGATTTGTCAAAAGGAACCCACTCAGTGTGGTAACGGATTGTAAAACCTAACTCACGTTTCAATACAAAACTGACGTTGATGGTTGGGCCGTGCTCGGAACGAATACGTTTCCAGATTGTATCCCATTCACTTTTATTTTTAAATATGACGAGATTCTTCTTTACAATCACCTTTGAGGACATTCCAAAATCTCCAAGTTTTGTCATACAGTTCTACATCCTCTGCATGACGCATGTAAATAGTTATCTTAGTTCCACCTTCAAAGTCCCACCGCTGGCCACGATCACCGAGGTTGGCTCTGCACCATTTTACACGAGCCAACGCATCAACATCGTATGCACGAAACTCAAATTTGTGAGTCATTCCTCGCATGGGTGTGCCACCTGAAACCAAGATAATTCAGCATCACTTTTGAGATAAATGCGATAGTCTTTGTATTGCACAGCGTAGGCCCAATGTTTATTGATAAATCCGTCCCACGATTCTACTCGTCGATTGAGTTCGCGAGCCATGGCATGCATTGTTTCTACATCCTGACTCCATCCCCAAGCATTGGTCATCCAACGCCGAGCGTGGTCAAAGTCCAATACACCAGTACCTTTCCATTCGCTTCGTGTAAACTCTAAACACCATGCAAAATCGTCACTCCAGGCATAGCGTTTATCTAATTTTGTTACCTTGTATCGCATAGAAAAAAGGGGCAGTGTTGTCACTGCCCCCACCCTCCACCACCAAATTAAGCCGAAGCCTGGAGAATGTACTTACCAAAACGCTGGTGGAACTCGTCAAAGTTCTTGAGCTTGGTAGGCTGGAACGGCAGGTTGTAAGTAGTGAGCGCGATGCGAGCACCCATAACAACCAGCTCAGTCTCAAAGTTCTTCATCATGTAAGCGAAGAAGTTATCGGCCATCTCGTGGAACTTCTTGTCTTCAATTTTGGCTTCTACAGACGACTTGAGCTCGTAGCACATAGAAATAACCAGCGAGTACATCGCGGAAACTTCTTTGACGTTAAGGTCTTTAACCTTGCCGTTGAGGATATCCATCGGGCTAGGCATGCGACCAGCAATCTTGCGGTGTGCCATAAACTTAACAGCAAGACCTTCGCCAACAGTACCTGCAATCAAGTTCATTGCAGTGTCGTCATCCAGCGACTCGTCTTCCAGCAGTTGCGACACAAAGTGCCATGAACGCGGAGTAGCGAACGCACGGCTGGAGCTCTTAGCATCGAAGTCGTAGAGATCTTGCTTGGCAAAACTCAAGTAACCGACCACGTCCTTGTGCTCGTTGTGTTGCACAGCCCACTCTTGCCACGAAGCAAAGTCCACCTTCATTTCCTGGTGCAGGAAGCGGTTTGCCAGCGGAGTAGGCATACGGAAAGTAACACCTTTGTCGCTTTCGCGGTTACCTGCGGCAACGATAACCACGTTGTCAGGCAGCACATACTTGCCAATTCGGCGGTTCAGGATCAGCTGGTAGGCAGCTGATTGCACTGAGGCAGGGGCCGAGTTCATTTCGTCCAAGAACAGCACCACAACAGGATACTGAGCGGCAGTCTCAGCATCGGGCAGATCAATAGGAGCGGCCCAGTCCATCTTGCCATTTTCTTTGTTGTAGAACGGAATACCACGAATGTCAGTGGGCTCCATCTGGCCTAGACGCAAGTCATACATGATGCCGCCAAGTTCTTGGGTGATACCTTCAACCAGTTCGGACTTGCCGATACCAGGAGGACCCCACAGGAAGATGGGACGCTTAACTTTGAACGCAGTCAGAATAGACTTGCGGGCTTGGACGGAAGTGACGGTGCGGGTATCGCTCATTGCATTGCCTTTCGGTGGTGGTGGAAAAATTGTCTAACTAAGCTTCTATTGTATGCGAAGTTGAATTATTAGTCAACTGTTGATTGTTGCAAAAGGGCTACAATCTTCTAGTTGATTTTGCTCGATAATTTCAGCAGCCTCAACAACAAAGTGAACCGGGATTTCAAGTTCTCGTGCAACCTGCACAAAGCTCTTGCCTTGCTCAAGTCTGGCTTCGATATCTAAAACTAGGTCGCTCATCTTGCTCACTGTGGACTCCTTGTTAACTACCATATGTCTATTGTAGCAGAAGACGAATTTCAGGTCAAATCAAATGCACCAACAAAACTAATACTTGAGTACTACTAGTATTAAATATAAAATCCGTCATGTTTTCCATTGAAAATTTTTATTACATTCTATACCAGCATCTGCTCAAGCCGTTGAACCTACAAGACGTCATGTTCATGGAGTTTGGATCAGTAAGCACCACCAACATATGTTTCGGAAGATACTCAGGAAGCGTATATAGATACCGCATACGACCTACTATGGAAAATTGCTGTTACTATTACGACCAAGAACCAATCTACAAATCCAGTGTCGACGATTTGATTATGTTCACAGCATTAAAAAAATTCCGCATGTTGGCCAACAGTGAGATCAGTGATTTAAAAAAAGATCTCTGTCGTAACTACCAGTACCTAGATTGGTACTATTTTTTTCACGGTTTTGCGGCACTAGACTGGTACAGAGATGGTCAGTATTTTAATCAAGATGTTGACTGGTCGCGTCCTTATATTTCATTCAATCGTTTGCATGTAAACGAACGCAGTTATCGTTTGAATCTAGTGGCACAATTAGCACAAGAAAATTTATTAAAACACGGACATGTAAGCCTGCATCTAGAACACACAGAGTATGGTAGTTGGCAACAAGAATTAGATGATCCAAACACCAGGCTAAGCGCACAAGCTCGAAAATTAATTCGTCAACATCTAGGCCAACCGCTGATACTTGATCAATCAGTTACTACAGGAAACATCAGTGCTGACTTTGGGCATCGAGAATTTGATCTATGGAAATCAGGGTTATGGCACATAGTTACCGAAACAGTGTTTTATCACAACAAACTGCATTTAACAGAAAAAATATTTAAACCCATAGTTGCTCAAAGACCTTTTATGTTGGCCGCCGCCCCGGGAAATCTGGCATACCTCAAGAGCTACGGGTTCAAAACTTTTGATCGCTGGATAGACGAAAGTTATGATAATATCCAAGATCCTGATCAAAGATTACAAGCAATAGTGCAACAAACACAAAAGTTATGCTCATTGAGTGACAGTGAACTTCGTAGCATGCATCGCGAAATGATGCCAGTGTTACAACATAACTTTGACCATCTCTATGGGAATTTTAAAAAAATCATTGTCAATGAGTTAGTTGACAATTTTGAAACAGCGGTTCGACTATGGAACAATGGTCGAATTGATGATAAAAGGTTGTCTTTGGACAATATCAATCTAGAAGAAATTAAGAACCTTCTAATAGGATAAACTGGTTACGAATCCAGTGCAAGCATTTGGTTCTTGCCGCTCGACGCCATGCGCCCTTCTTTCACCCGTTAGCTACTTCAACATGCTTGCGCAGAGGTCAAGGCGCAACGCCGCCTTCTA
>JACCDO012312105.1_pt1 | contig 10019 bp, 6 predicted proteins | sample 7446101 | NCBI WGS metagenome assembly JACCDO01 (sample SAMN15323440, study PRJNA562643) | freshwater metagenome | isolation source: river surface water | place: USA:Blue River Watershed | collected 2017-08-16
TAATTGTGACACTGCATATGAAACTGGTTCAACTTATGCACTTCTAACTAATTGTGCATATTCCTCTGATTTACAAACAGCTACTTATACAGATCACGATATATGCCGAGGTTTGGTAGTAGGTGTCACATATAATATAGTTCATGACTCAGCGAATAGTTTCAATATCTCAACAGTTACAGCAGATATATATATATCAGATGTACCATATTCTGTGAACTCAACTAATAGTGTCGTGACCCAATATTTTGAGGTTCAATTCTCCTCGGTAGATGATTATAATAGCAAGTCTAATTCAGTTAATGGAAATGAAGTTACAAGAGCTAGATCTGGAAATCCCGGTTATTTACAAGGTAAACCAGTGCTGTATGGCTACGACAACAATTCCCCGGTCGACGAATTAATCTCAGGATTAACGGTTCCATCGTCACTAAAATCGTATGACGATTCCGCTTCATATTTATTCGGTACAAGCTCGTGCCCTGTTTCCACCACAAGTGTTTACATGCAACCTGTCCAATTTGGTTATGATACTCAATCCGGTTGTACCGTTTCGATAAGTAGAGAGGAGTTGAAAGCCTTGTGTTGTCAAGGAAGTTCAACCGGCTGCACTAGTACTATAACTAGTGACTACGTTGACTCAGCTGGCACACCATATATATTTGATGGTCCTTTAAGTGAAAGTGATGCAGTGGTTGGTTATTATGGCAATGCTGATCCCTTAGACTCCACTCAATGGTTTGCATTTGATGTTGGTGCTTGGAGTGATACTCGTGAATGGATTGAAAACACTGGCACATGCCAAAATATGCCCTCTAGTTTAGTATATAATTTCCTTGTAGCAAAAACTGGTGAAAAAGCTAATCCTCAAAATAAAATTGTTGCAGCATCATCTAGTATAGAAACGAGCAATTGGGTGTGGCGATTACCTCATAATAGTACATTGACTCAAACATTTCAATTTACTGTTACAACAACATTTGTGTACACTGATAAAAATCAATTAACGGGCTACTTGCCGCCAGCTCCACCAGTCTTGTTCGAAGTGCCTTATGATGTTTTCTACCCATTTTTGAGTTCAAGTGCGTCATCAAGGACTGTATTTAACACTGTCTTCGCTGTAAGTAGTATTATCGTGACAATGATTATAATTGTTTAATATTTAAATAGAATTAAATTATTCGCATGCTTGTACGTCATGAGCGACAACAGCTTCTCTAGAATCTCTTCGGTTAAATAACATTTCAAATGGTCAAAATCAACAAATGCGTATAGTGGTGACTCGGATAGTGTGCAACTTTGGTCGTTAGAAAACAGGGTGATGTACTGAATATACTGAAACACCACCTGCATGAGAAGTTGTAAGTCGTTATTGTGTGCAATAACTAGCAATTCTAATAATAACTTGATCATTTCCCTCGTTCTTTCAATGTTATCAGTGACATTTCCACTCGAAACAACATTTGCGATGGGATTTATGTACTTCACGAGTAGCATATTCTCCATGTATTCAACGAATTCAGTAAAATTTAGCATAGAAGCTAACTCTAAGCAGTCAATTATATGGTTCATATACTCTGTATGATCCAGATAGTTAACTCCCTGCTGCTGCCACTGCAAGTCGACCCGGCCAGTGTAAATGAAATACAATATAACTTGAAATGCTGATATCTTCACGTCATTCAGTCTGATAATAGTGCGTGCATTTTCATCAATACTTTTTGTTTCACTAAATTTTCCACTAAGCATTTTGTCAAAGTATTCACATCTCGAAGCCAGTATAATGCGATGCGCTTGTAAGGTTGTTTGCAATTGCTGAGAACTTTCTGCATGTCTTTTCTCCGTAATTATTACACTTAAATCAACGAATAATTTGCTCTCCAGTAAGGTCTCGTAGTAGTCAAGAAAAGCGTGACGCGGTTTTTGCAGCAAACAAAAGGTTTTAGGCATTAAATCCAGGATCCAAATATCCGAAAAATACTGTCTTTTGTACTCACCACCGCCGATCATAAGGAATGAGTTCCCAATAGGAGTGAACGCAATCCCATTCCGACAAGAGGGAACTTTAGTAGGAAATAATAATTCTGTTTGTTGCAAAATGGCTTTATTATTTAATACTAAGACGTCATTTAGGTATTTGTTTCTAACTGTGGTACTAGTACCCCCGAATATTACCATTAGGTCGTCATGGACAAACTTTTTTCCATGTCCATGGACAAAACTTCCACCAGAACAGAATCTATCATCACTTATATTTTGGCTGGTCAGTGACCGCCACTCTAGGGTGTTTAGATTCAGGGCATATATTTCAAGTGTTGGGTTCATTATTGTTAAGTCGCTCATATTCAATTTAGTTTCATCGACATAAAAATAAAGAGTGTCGTCAATTCTATCATTGACCACAAGGCTTAACTGCTGTGGCAACTTTCCGTGACTAGAATAAGTTGACCATTCGTGACTTAGTAAGTTATAGGCATAAATCGCCGTCTTTTCTTCTGGGGTGTATAACGACATTTCCCCGCCTATAATGAAAAGCTTGTCATTATATATTGTGGCAGCATGGCCTCTTCGACCTATGATACTACAAGGCAATTCAGTTATTTCATTCTTATGGGTATCAATTTTATAGAATTTATTAGAGAACTGTTGAACTTCCCATGGCACACCATTTGAAATCATGTCACATATATGAAATAACCCGCCAAATACATAAATACAATCATTATACACTGTTGCAGTGTGTCCTCTTATTGGTTTCATAATGTTTCCGTTCACAAATTCAATCTGTTTCATCGTCCCTGCTGTTGGATCTATCCTCCAGACATCATTGTAATGCTTGAAATCGTCAATCGTTGGATCAAAGACGCCTCCTCCAATAACATAAAAATATTTACCTGCTTGTACACAAGAATGGGAACACCGAGGCAAGAACTGTCCCTGGATGTCGTAATTGGCTTGACGCCAGAAAAAACGCTGCGGCGAATCCATCCTAACTTTTTGGCTAATCACTTCTGTTTCGGTTCAGCGAAGCATCGGAATTTAAAATCAACCGGACCCTCGATGCATCCTCTAGAAACCACAACGATTGAATTGATGATACAGTACTACAATGTGATAGTCAATCGCAGCGGTGATCTAGAGAGCTCGCGGCCTGTGACTCTACAGGATTCACCGCAAAGTCATCGATTACTCAACAAGCATACTACCATCCGGATAATACTATCGCATAAAGGCAGCAACTAATTTAAGGTGATCAGTAATGGTGACATGCATTTCTTAAACCACGTATGTACATGATTATGATGTACCGTTTTGGGGACCGGCCCTGGAAAGGTTTGGGTCCCATAGGAGTAACAACCTTCGGAGCACGAGACACTATGTATTCTTCGACTCCGTCGCGCTCGTCGTCGCGTTTGTCGACGGGCTCTACAGGGTCCGCCGACTTGACTCTATTTCGGATGGACTCGTTGCCTCACAACACCTTGGATTTGGCTCCTCAGCCCGCGCTGGATAGTGATGAAGAATCCAGTGAGGACGACGCAGATGACGGCGATAATATCAAGAGAAAGGACAGTCTTCCGGGATTTATCGTCAAATTATATGAAATGTTTCACAGTAAACAATATAGTAAATATTGTGGTTGGTCTGACGACGGGGGAACTATAGTCATTTACAATCAAAATGAATTTACGTCCTCAGTAATACCTAAGTTTTTAAAGACAAATAAATTCCCATCTTTCCAAAGACAATTAAATATGTATCAATTCTCTAGGGTGCAAGGTAACTATGAAGCAGAATTTAAACATCCATATTTCCTTAAAGGTAGACGTGATTTATTGCATCAAATTTCACGTGAGTCAAAGCAGAAGAAAGAAAAAAGGAAAAATTACGGGAGTGATACCGCAACTCCGGCTAAAAAAACTCTGAAAAGAATTGTAAAATCAACTCAACAATCCTACAGTGCATCAGTATATGAGCCAGTTGAAAATACGCTACATCTATCAGTTTAGAAAAGCGAGTGGAAAATCTTGAGACCAAAACAAGACAATTATCTGCTGAAAATAGCGAGTTAAAGAAGAGTTTACAGGTATTAAAATCGAAAGTAGAAAAGATGAAATTGGAAAGTAATTCACTTGCTGATAGTCCATTTGGATCGAGAACCAACAGTAGTGAATGGGTACTACCAAAAACTGCAAAAGACAATAATGACGAAAAACCGCCAGATCTGTTTGGATTTGGGTCGCTCCTTCGGAGCTTTAGTATGGGTGGCAGTTGGGGCAATGGGCAAGTGTGAAATGGTGATAATAATATTATTTGTACATAGTTCTCGCTGCTGAAATTACCAGTTTTGTTATATAACCTTAGAACTATTAACTTGCCAATTTAAATATTATTTTAACTTTTTCGGATGCTTACTATGTCTCTATTTTCTTCGCACTTGACGGATCCTTGAAGGATCATCCTTCGAGCTATTGGCCCATGTCCGATGGCAAGAATCAGCCACTGCAACTTAAAAACGAGATTCTGAAATTCTAAGATTGTTGAGCCTTGGTGTATACTACGCTTCTTTCATTAGTAATATGAATGGGTCATATATATATATATATATATTAATATATTTAATATTTGGGGGGATACCGGCACGGTACCGATGTGGTCCCATCGGATACCCATCCCATACCAATTACATCACTCACTCATCACCCACTCACATCGAGCCATCGAGCCATCAACAGATTTTTTTCTGGAAATTCGAGTAGACAACTTCGTAGGCAGCCACCATCGAAGCCTCCAGCGCAGCCACAAATAGCAAGCAAGAAGTAAATCGAATCACTAAATAATGAGTGCCCTCGGTACGCCATCGCGCTACTCTGCGAGACTTGTTGGTAACCAAGGAGATGTAACCAAGGAGGTAACCAATGACACTACATACGACACTATACATGACACTATGCACGATACATTAGCTCTAGCTGATGATGAAAGTGAAGAGGATGATGATGAGCTTGATAATCTTAAAAAAAAAGAGAATTTACCAGGATTTATTTTAAAACTGTATGAAATATTTAATAGCAAACAATGGAGTAAGTACTGTGGCTGGTCCGAAGATGGAGAGAATATAATAGTCTACGATATTAATGATTTTACTAAATTTGTGATACCAAACTTTTTTAATCACGCAAATTTTCCGTCATTTGCACGACAATTAAACATGTACGCCTTTAAAAAGACGCATTTAGATCCATTAAACGGGGAATTTAAACATCCGTATTTCCTGAAAGGTCGCCATGAATTATTGTCGAGTATTAAACGTAAAGTAGCAGGTTCCAAGCGAAATCGAAAAGCCAAGGACAACGATGACAATGATGATGTAGAAGTTGAAAAGAGAATAAAACTTAAAAGTGTTAAAAGTCGTGATATTTTGGACGATCATGAAGTTAAGGGTACCATCCTAGATGATGCCGTGGTTCCTATGTCGGATTTCCCCCATCAATTAGATGATGGATTTCTAAGTGGCTTCGCTACTGATGACACTGTAATAGTGAATGAGAGTAGCGCAGTGCTTCAAGAATTAGCAGAACAACGTTATATTAGAGAAAATTTTGAAAAAAGGATGGATATTCTTGAGTCTCGATCGAAGCAATTGTCCAATGAAAATATTACGTTGAAGAGGATAGTAACCGAGTCACAGCATAAGCAAAACGCTATGCAAGCGAAGATGGAGAAGGTATTGAAATTGCTTAAAGTTATTTGTGTTGCTGGTAGTAACAGTGGATTGTTGTCATTAAAAGATGTGGATGTATCATCCCCTAGAGACTTGTTATCTATCGGGTCGCCTCGTAGTGTAGATAGCAATGGCAGCCAATTTCTAACAAAGGTTTCGTCACTCGGTGACGACAATTCCTCAAATATATGTGAATATTTACAAATTTCCAATCCATTTATACCTGTCAAAGAGTCGGGGGATGATGCCAAGCTAGGTGTACAACTTTCGAGGAGAATGAATTCCTTTGACATAGCAGCAGCAGGTGTTGCCCCTCCTACTTCTAGCATTGATAAAGATGGATCTTTGTTGAAAAGATTTAATAGCTTGGAATATGATTGGTCGCCTGTAGATAGCGATAATAATAAGAAGGGAACAATACCGCTTAAGCAGGATATGGAAACCTTGATGAATGATCAAAACAAGACTATGTCGAGACTGGACTCGTTAGAGTCAACGATAGCCACATTTTTGCGTCAAGATAGTATAGATGTCGATAGTTTAGTTAGTAATTTGCAAAATTAATCGTGAAAAAAATTATGCATCTTGTAAAAATAATTAAAAAGGTTTAAAGTATACATCATTTTATCATATCGTCAATTTTGATGACCAAATAGAATCAATCATCATCGAAATTGTCTTCTAACCAATTATCGTCGGATCTTACCCCTGCGTCTTTACCGACTTGACCAGGAATAGATACTTTCTTTACGCAAGTACTATCTATTTTTGAATCCATACCTACGTCACTATCCTCGTCCCAGTTCTCCGATACGAAGTTCGTGTCCATTACAACGCCAGGATGGCCAGCAGCTCTGGGCGGAGTAGCACGTCTATTCGTTGCAACATTGACAGAAGTTGGTGCTTTCGTCATTTTTTGTGCATATGGTGGCTTTGACACATTAGGTGGAGGGCGTGGTGGTTTCGATAAACCAGAAGTATCCGTATTACTGATCAAGTTGACTTTGCGATTCTCACTTTCAGCCTTGAAATCGATGGCATTTTCGTCGATTTCAAATGAATGATCGTTATCTGTGCTATTGAGCAAATCGTCTAGAGTTGGTTTACGAACGTCATCGCAAACACCCTTCTCGTCAAGGGTATCGGATGCTCTTCGGATTTTAGGAACTATTTGAGTATCATCGACTTTACTTTCAGCATTCATGGCAACTATATTACTAGTATTTGATGATCCCTCTTGATCACTATCGCCTGGACTATAATCGTCTTCGTCATCATTATTGTCATCATTTTTCTTCTGTTTATTTTTCAAATATTTATCACGGTTTGATCTATTATATTTATTGCTGCTCGCTTTACTACTGGAAATCGACATTTTATCCAGATCAACATCTTCAATGTCCTGATCATCTGTACTTTGACTATTCTTGTGTTCTATATGGGCTGACACTCTATTATTTATGGTTGAAGGAGCAGAGTCTGTGACGACTTTGCTTTTACTAACTGTGTTATTCTTGTTGACGGCAGTTTCTGGATTCTGATCCTTCCGAATATGCCCATGCAATCTACTGGTAGCACCAGCGCCAGTATTACGATATCCATGCAACCTATGATCATCTTTGTCTAATAATTTCTCTATTTGTGACACTTTTGGTCCATTAATCTCCAACTGAATATCACTTAACTTTGTTTTATGAATAGACTTTGATTTCTTATGTTCGTTATCCTCTTTACATTCTGCTTTGTCCATTGATAACAAATCATTACCACTTGATACGACTTCTTTATCATCTACGCATTTTTCATCGTGTCTAATTTTGTGATGAACTCTAGGAGGAATAACTATATCACTAGAAATAATTCCCGAGCAATCCGCGAAATGACAAATATTTACCAAACCTTGTAACCATAATCGTTGTTCCGCTCTAGTTGCGGCATTTAAAGTCATCGATCTGGACTTTGACGCAAGAGTAAAAGTAGTATTGTCTTCCCTTATCTCAGTTACATCCTTCAAATAAATCCAACTTTTTGCATTTTTATCTTTTTCTGATTCAAAGTAACATAAAGCAAGTTCAGTTGCCTCGCAACCTGAAGTCTCCATGACTTTGAACCATCGCTTCTTCACGTCCTTCTTTAGAAGCGACACCAAGCTGTTATCTTTGTGCGATTTCTTGAACAAAAAGCCCTCAAGCGAGGCAATATCCACCTTGGGCGCCTCCATGCGCTTCTCCCGCACTACTTACTGCACTGCGGTAGGAAAAAAATTTTAATTTATTTTAAAAAAATTTGGTAGCAGGTCAAAGTAGACCCGGTCTTTCTTAATTGAACAGGTTCAGTTACAGAATAGATTCGTTTATGCTACTAAAAACTTAAGTGCGCTGATTTGCGCAAAAGTGGTTAAGACAAATTAGACTTACACACAAACATGTCCTCGATCCGCATCCCATTTATATCGAATCAACAAGATAATAATTAAATGGAATTGCGATCAATGTAAGACTGTACCAATGCAATAAAATTTACAATTCTAAGTGTCGTTAACATTAATCATTGACTTTATTGGTATTCCTGCGTATGACTGTTTCATAATAATTTGTTTGAGCCGTAGTAAAACTTCACGTATCACGTTGTACAGCATGAAATTATCATTCCTGTGATAGTGTAGTGATCTGCTATTTCTAATTTCCCAATAATACTAGTTAAAATACGTGTATGTGCTAAACAAACCGGTTTAGTACCGGCATTGGGAAATCTGATTCATGCCCATCGCCACATTCACTTCCTCGAAGGAATGTTCGAGCGCCAGAAGGGACCCCGCAATAGGCAGCTGCGCGCCGTCCCTGGCATGCCAGGTAGATTTGAACCATACATGCAAGCGACAAAGGCGCCGCCAGCAACCCAAGCGAGATGCAAATTATACGTGTCCAATTTAACTTATGATTGTTCTTGGTAAGAATTAAAAGATCATTTTAAACAAATTGGTCGGGTTGAAAGAGCTGATATTATAGAAGACAATGATGGAAAATCGAAGGGTTGCGGTATTGTAGAATATAGTAATTCAAAAATTGCTAGTAAAGCTATTATTGAGTTAAACGGTACGGAATTAAAAGGCAGAACAATACATGTGAGGGAAGATCGTGAATCAGTAGAGCATGCTATGTGTACCCGAATATATGTATCAAATTTAGCGTATGAAGTTAGTTGGCAAGATTTGAAAGATCATTTTAAAAAAGTTGGATACGTCTCTCGTGCTGATGTAATGATGGACGATACTGGTAAATCAAAGGGTTATGGCATTGTTGAATTTACTGATATAACATCTGCTCAAAAAGCAATTGATGAGTTAAATAATACGCAAATTTGTGGTAGGGAAATTTTTGTTCGCATTGATCGTGATAGTGTCGTGAGTAGTAAAATTAAGACAGGATATACCAAGTTATTTGTTGGCAATCTATCATTTGACGTCAGTTGGCAAGATTTGAAAGACCACTTTAAGCAAGCAGGATTTGTCACCAGAGCTGACGTCGTAACAGATAATGAAGGGAAATCAAAGGGATATGGAATAGTAGAATTTGGTAATTCGATTGAAGCGAATTATGCCATTGAAACATTAAATGGTTCCGATATTAAAGGACGTAAGATTGTTGTCAGAATGGACCGCGATGCGCAACACGCTGCACTTACCACAGACTCCAATCATTCAAGTAGCTATCGTGTATTAGAGTTAACTCCTAAAAGTCCTCAAAAACCAAAACCACTAATAAATATACCAGTTTTTGGCAACAAAGTATTCGTTGGTAATTTATCATTTGATGTAACTTGGCAAGATCTAAAAGATTATTTCAAGACAGTCGGTAGTGTAGTTCGGGCAGATGTAGCTACAGATAGTGGAGGTAAATCAAAAGGGCATGGAATTGTAGAATTTACAACTTCTGATGACGCATGTGAGGCTGCATCGCAGTTGAATAATACATACTTAAACGGGCGTCAAATCTACGTTAGAGAAGACCGCGAGGAGAAATTTCACTAGTTTTTAGCTCTCTGTAACTGTAACGACAATTTTTGTACCATCAGGTGACAAGGAGTGCACCGGTTTTGTGAAGAATCCCAGACAACGGTACTACCAATACCGGTGTGGGAACTACGGCGTTGTACCGGTACCATAGGTTGTTTGAAGTTCCGGTCGTAAATCGAACTGAAAATGCAAGTGTAGTTATCGAGAGTAACACGATATTGCTAGGAGATTATACCAACGCAAAGGGAAAGCAATTGTTAACATATTTAAAAAACGAAA
>JACCDO010244044.1_pt1 | contig 10018 bp, 10 predicted proteins | sample 7446101 | NCBI WGS metagenome assembly JACCDO01 (sample SAMN15323440, study PRJNA562643) | freshwater metagenome | isolation source: river surface water | place: USA:Blue River Watershed | collected 2017-08-16
CGCGCGGTGTGCGATGAGTTCTGGCTGGTCGGACGTGGCGGCGTGGCGCCGTTTGACGGCGACCTCGATGACTACCAAAAATATTTGCTGGACGAGGCCAAGCGGCTGCGAGAAGGCTTGAAAGAAAGTGCCTTGGAGTCAGCGTCAACTGCCGCATTGGCCACCTCTGGGGAAAGCCTCAACCCAAAGCTTCAGAGAAAGGTCGAGGCACAGCGGCGGGCAGAACTCTCCCAAAAAACGCAACCCCTGCGGCGGGAGTTGCTCAAAGTGGAGTCCGATATGGAGGCCTTGAGCGCTGAAAAAACAGCGCTGGAAACTCAATTGTCACAGCCTATGCCAGCCGCTGAAATTGCCCAAGCTGGACGCCGCTTGAAAGCTCTGGTAGATCAGCTGGAAGCACTGGAAGAACGCTGGCTCGCCCTGACAGACCAGATTGAGCAAGCCACGGCCTAAGTTTTGAAGGCCGGGCTTACAGGCCGGCCGCGACTACGGCGCAGACAACTGCAGCGCTGGCCTGGATCTGAGCCAGCAGGCTTTGGCTCAACTGCTCAAATCCGACCATGCCACAAGCGACCTGAAGGGCGCAGGCAGTGGCACACAGCATGGTTTTAATTTTGGTGGAGAGTCGCATCGCCATCAGACTTGGCAAAGCCCTGACCCAGGCCCAATGCCAGGGCTATTTTGCGTTCCCCCACTGCTGGAGGCAAACAGGATCGTCTTTCCGTTGTTGGCAGGAACTCCCGTGAAAGAGAACTGCACAGCGTTTCCTTTGTACGCCCCACTGAAAGTGAAGAGGTAGCCGCCTTGAAAGCCGTTCGCCGAATTCATGGCTGCGATGGTGACCGTCAAGTCGTTCAGGTCGACGTTGCTTGCGGCCACGATGTAAGGACTGTTTTGCGCATTGAAGGTCGAGTTGACAACGCGCCCCGAAAACTTCCCAGTGGTGGCGGAAGTGAACTGTATCTGCCCGATGACGTTGTAACCCGTCTCAAACCCAGTCCCAATGGTGACGCCCAAGGGAACTGGCAGGGTCATGAGCAATGCACAAGACCCAGAGCTTGGGATCGACGCGCTGGTGGATTGCGCGGTTGTTTGGCTGTTGTAAGCGATGCCAGCGACCGCAATGAAGGTTGCCACAAACAAGGTCGCTGTGTTTCTATGGGCGGTGTAGATTTTTTTCAATTGCATGCTATCCATCCTGAGGAGCGCGTCAATGCCGCAAGTGTCATGGGTTTCGCCAAAAAAAACACCCTGTGCTTTGCGGCACAGGGTGTTGTATTGGGTGGTAGGACGTACAAGATTCGAACTTGTGACCAACGGATTAAAAGTGCTGACTCTGTCTACTGTTTCTAAACGTGTAGCAATGTGATACAGCGTGATAAAAAGTTGGTGTGCGTGTTTTTGCGATTGATGTAACGCAATCAAATTGCGACGCGAATTGACACGCAAGCGTTCGCAACGTGTACGCACGCTGCGTAACGTTCTACAGCGTTGTAGATTGACACTGCTGTTCGTTTCGTTTGCGTTCCGCTTCACGCTGTTGACGCTGACGGTCACGCTCTGCTTGTAATTGTTGACGACTACGTTCGACATTTTGCTTCAATGAGTTGATGCGACTTTTCTCGGGTGTCAACGGTGGCTTGGGTGTAATGATTTCATCCAGCAATTTATAGTCATCTGCCGATTCGTTTGTTTGCGTGGGATTTGTGACAACACAATTCATTCCTAACGCATACTGGAGCAAAAGACGTGCGTGGATGGTGCTGTCAGCAAATACAGCAGTTTTCACCAACTGACCGCCAACACGCACCGTAGCCAAATACTTGTTCATACAAGTATTTATTCACCACCCAGCAGCGTGACGCGAATTACTTTGTAAATCCATCACGCAACTTGAGTGCTGCGTTGTCAATCGCTGTGTCAAGTTCACCGTTGAGCACCGCAGTCTTTACAACGCCCAACACACGAACGAGTTCTGTTTCGTTGATAACTTCTACGGCGTATTTGCCTTTCGCAAGTTCCAGAACTTTGGTGCCGTAACGCACGCTCAATGCCAACTTGCCGTTGTCAGAAACAAACCACCAAGGCTTTACACGCTTGGTTGATGAATATTGCTTTCGCAAACCCGTTTCTTTGTCAGTGTATGTACGCAATTTAACTGGTGCGAAAACATTACCTGCTTGGGTTGCTGTTGCCAATTCAATTTGCTCGTCTAAACGCAAAACCAATTTATTGCGTCTAAATGTAACCGCCGATAACTTTGCGGGCTGCTGTGCTGCGGTCAATTTCAACGATGTCAAAGCACTCATTTCTTACTCCGTTTGTTGCTTGGATGTAAGCACTGTAGTTTCGAGTTACTGCGATGGTCGACCAGAATTTTTCGGATGCGTCAATTTGCCCAAAATCACCAAATAAACGGTGGTTTTTCAGTAAGGTTTCTTATCTCGTAACTAAATAAACTTATGAACCACATACGACAGAAGTCCAAAAGAGACTTGATGACGCACAAGCAATACGAGATGAACAAACGTTCAAGACGTGACACAGTGACCACAGAAGTTTGGATGAAGGAAAACGGGTTCAACGCAGTTACTTTTGGCAAGACCCATATCGAACTACTACAAGCACAAAAACTGGCACAAATTCTCATCACGAATCACGCATCACTCCTAACGCAATCCCAAATTCAAATCATCGAAAATTTCCAGCAGAAAATGACATCATCGAAATTACGCAGCAAACTCAAACCAAGTGCTGCGTATCCAATCCTAAACATCAACACCAAAATCAACAGGCAACTTTTCAAGCAGAACAGGCACCAATCGAACCACTGACCTACGCATCAATCGAACAACAAACAACAGCGTGATAACCAACACGCCAAAAAAGTGGACAAACGCGGGTTGTAATATGACGGCTAATGACCCCGCACTTGCTCTGTGTTGCTGTAACAGCACGGAGCGTACAAGTGGATGCCGCAGAGTTTCACGTCAAGCAAGCCAATGCTGAAGCGTGTTGGTAGTTTCAATTCATCCGTCTACCGTGAATTCTGTTACAGGTGTGTGCGACGTCTTTGACCGTCAAACACGGCGACGACTATGTTGGTTTTCTCAAACCACATAGCCGTCGTATGCTCAAAGCATCTCCGTCAACCCAACATCCCCTCACATCACTGCGTGATGTTCGGCTTCTTTATCTATTCAACTATGTTGTGCCGAACAAGACGCAGAGCGATAGCGAATGCGTCTTGTGACAGCACAAGCGAACGTCAGTTCGCTTTTTCATTTCGGCACGTTGACAGAATTAAATGATTTAATTTCGCAAATCATTAGGTAATGAATTCGTACGCAGAATAATTTCACGTCGAATTTTCGCACAAATGGTATGGCACGAATGAATTACGCAGCAGCACGTCGAATTCAACGCACAAGCGTTTTTTCTACGTGTTTGGCGTCAACATACACGGTAGCAGCGTCGAACGCTTGTAGCGTGTTTTACGCTCCGCATCGTAATTGTGTCCAGTACGCCACGCAATCACAGTAAATACACGACTAAAGAGAATATACAAACTACTTGGACGATGACGTAACTCATTGATTTACAACAAATTCACAACAACCCGCCATCTTTTCGGGTTTCACTTGTCCTATCCCCGCATAAGAGCACACACTTACAGCACGCAATTTATTTGGAGTACAAAATGGCAACAGCAAAATCACTTACAGCAGCAGAAATAGACAAAGCACTCGCATACATCGCAACGCAAGCAAACGCACAACGCAATCGAGTGATGTTTTTGATGACCAGCAGTGGCGGAATGCGTGTCAGCGAAGTTGCTGGGCTAACGCTGGGTGACGTACAAGATGCCGATGGAACTGTACGCAGCGAAATCCTGCTGGCAGCACAGCGTGTCAAACACAATCACGCACGCACAGTGTTCCTAAACAGTACGCTGCGACAGGAACTTGCCACGTACATCCAATCACGCAAATGGATTGACGCAGAACAGCCATTATTCAGCACTCATCGCGGTCCACGCTGTGCGTTTTCCGCAAACACGCTGACACAGTACTTTTTTTGGATGTACAAACGTGCTGGAATCAAAGGTGCCAGTTCGCACAGCGGTCGCAAGACGTTTTTGACAGCGTTGAGCAACAAAGGCATCAGCGTGTTTGTGCTCGCAAGTCTGGCTGGGCACAAATCAATCACCACAACACAGCGTTACATCACAGTCAATGACGATGTGAAGCGTCAAGCAGTCGAATTGGTGTGAAATAATAGTGAACTATCGTGTTTGTTTCAAGGCTTTAAGTTTGTCTCGCAGAATTTTCTGTTGTTCCTGCGTTGGCTCTTGAACCTCAACGACGGGGACATCAAACGCAATATTACATCCAGCGGCAAGTAACGCATTCAACGCACAGTATTGACGTTTGAGGCGTTTGCTCAACTTTGGCAAGCCACTATCTTCTGCGTAACGACTTTTGCTGCCACGAACACGCGGGATTGCGTGTGCGTTTATGTCAATTTGACGGTCAAATCCAGCATCAAAGTCGACAACTCTATCCATCCAAACAATCAACTGGTCTAGCGAGCCAACACCCCAGTCGCCACGTTGGGCACATCCAAATATTTCTTCCAAATGCTCAAGTGCCTCCTCATACAAACTTTCAGCACGGTCCTCCAGTTTGCCTGTTTTGTTACGATGTGATTTTCCGTTACGAAATGAATGTGTTGGTGTTGCCTCAAATCTTGCCCACATCAAATCTGCTTTGTTCAACTTCTTGTTGTAAGTTCGTAACTCACTGGGCATTCCATCGCCGTACATTACTTCACTTGGCTCTACAACTTCAGCAGCCGAATTTTCCATTTCACGCAGTTGCTCAGGTGTCAAAGCACGTTTTAACAAAGCAATAGGAATGGGTTTACCACGTAACGCAACAGCAAACGCCTCATTTATAGCAACGAGTCGCAGTAATTCATCCGAAGTTTCGATTTGACGTAACGAAAATTCGGGTGTGAAGTATTCTTGGACGGGTTGGGCGTCAATGTAGTCACTCTCATCGAATACGTGACCAACTTCTCGCGTTACGTTGCCTTCAACGTAATGCGTGACACGTTCCTGATGCCGCAATGAGGGCACGTGGAAGTTTTTGTAGTGAATGTCATCAATTAGTTTGGCAACATCCGCCAAGTAATTAAGCGTGGTGTACTGTGCCACCAACGCGGCGTGCTGATTAGGCTGACTTTTTTGCCCTACCGCGAGCAGCGGTCTTGCGTCCAGCACTTTTGCGGGGAGTGGCTTTACGACCAACTCCTCTTGTTTTCAAAGCACCACGCAAATCAGACTGCGTGAATCCATGAAGTTTACATTTCGCTATTACATCAGCCAAATCTGCTTCACGTAACTTTGCCAGCAGTTCTTCTTTTTTCTTTGCGTTTTCTTCCGCAAGTTTGTCTGCCTTTTCACGTGCGGCATTTTCTTCTGCCTCCATTTTTGCGAGCAGTTCACGTGGGTCTTGTGTATCAGTTGCCATTTCAGTTCTCCCGTTAAAAGTTTTCACTCAATCATTATTTCACCAGTTGCTGCCAAATGTAGATAGGCATCTTTGTTCAGAAGCAACACGCCTTGTTGTCTCGCATTTTTAACTTTCGCTGGTCCAGCAGTTTCACCACAAACAAGAAACGACAGACTTGTTGACACACTAGTACGAACAAAAAATCCATTTTCTTCTGCGTGCTTGATGAGTTCCGCCTTGTCTTTGCTTTTGAAGCCAGTAAAACATACCTCTGGTTTTTTCTCACGATTCATCCACTGTTCGTGTGAAACGTGTTGGATGATTTTGCAATTTTTCTGGTACTGCTCTACCTTTTCGCGAGTTGCTTGCGAATCGTGTTCGCTTACCGTTTCAAGTATCCTGTCTCTGCGAAATGTTTTGATTTGACCTGAGGCATAACACATCGCATCGATGTAAGTATCATCTTCGTGTATCACATCTATTTCTCTGGCAGAAATAACGTTAGATGCGTTTTTGTAGATGATGTTTATTTTCATTGAATATTTTATGTGTCAAATGTTATTTCGGAATCGCAACTTGCTCAGCACTGACATTCGTTGTCATCTTCTGAGAAAAATCTTTACCATCCATTGTCACAGTCAAATACACGCCAATATTCCCGCTTGGCATATTATTATGCTTCCATCCACCATATTTTCCAGATGTAAATTCCACCAAATTGTTTGGCCAAATTGTTTTACTCAACGTTCCGTTTGAAAATACAACATCAGGAGACTTAGACGCATTTCGATCTCGATACACAACTCCCTCAAACATAAATCCACCAGATGACTGTCCGTATGATAAAAATAGAGTCTTATTCCAATTGATCTCAATAGTTTTTTCTGATTTATTTCTTACAAACAATGTAAAAGATTCACAACCCCAGCTTGTGCAATCAGGACTAATTGACGCCTCAATAAAATCGATCTGATTTTCAATTTTTGTAGGGCTTGCTTTGTATTGAATGCGATGTGTTGGAGCAGCACATCCAGCTAAGACTGCTGAAATTAAAAGAGCAAATCCGATTCGTTTCATTTTTTACCTTCGGTTGGTTTAGGCGATATCTGCATAATAATACTATCATTTCAATAAACAAACTCCGTAGTTACGCTAACTTTTCGGCAGCCATCGTGGCTGTCAACTTGCTGTAGTGCCGCTCAATCATTGCCGCACTGTTACCCATTTGCTTACTCAATGTGTGTATGTCCGTGCCGTTACGCAAAAGTTCTAATGTTGCGTAGGTATGACGCAGCGAGTACAGCGTTCTGTTCTGCCCTGCCCCATCCTTTAACAACCCAGTGTCACGCATCAAACGCCGAAACGTGCCGTTCAAACTGGGAGGCTGGTAGCCGTTGCAAAGCGTAAACAACTTGCGATTGACCCGTTGCGTCAGCAAATCCTCAAAGGCAACGGATTTCACATCCGTTTGTCGCAGATGTAAGCGACGCAACACGTCAACTGCTCTGTGCTTAGCAATCAACCAGCGGCCACCTGTCTTTCCGTCAACCCAAATACGCAAGTAACGCACGCCTTTGTCTGTGTGCCACTCAATGTGCTGCCAGCAGATGCCCATTGCTTCTGTTCCGTGTCGCATCCCAGTCAGCAGCAGCATTTCCACGTAGTCACGCAGCAGCATTCGCATTTCCTGTTCAATGCCCTGTCTGCCACCGTGCTGCCAAGTCTCCATAAACGTCAACAACTGCGTGATTTCTTCCTCTGTAAACGCAGGACGTGGTTGTGATTTAACACCTGCCGTTGACATTTTGGGCACAGGCACTCGTTCGCTGATATAGCCACGTGTGACAGCAAAAGTCACTACCCTACTCCACGCACTGGCAAAGTTCTGTAGCGTGGATGCCTTGGGTGTTTTCAGCATCTGCCTGTTACGCCACACCTCAAACTCGGTAATGTCCGTGTGCGAGATTTCCTCAATGCGTTTACTGCCAAAGTACGGCAGAAAGTAACGCTCAATACAACTGACGTAGGTGTTGTAGACAGATTTTCCACGCCCCAAGTCAATCTGCGTACGCAAGTCTGCCAGTACCTCTTCCGCAATCTGTGCGAACAGGTGTGTGCGGTGTGCTAATCCCAGTCGTTGTCTAAACCTTGCTTCGTCATACAACTCGCAGGCAGCGACGATGGCGTGTTCTACGCTTGCTTTGCGTGTTGACTGCCTGTACCACGTGCCGTCAGCAAGTTTGTAGCGACATTGATACAACAGACTGCGTGTTCTGCGGTACAGCACAACTTCGCCGTCACGCAGATACAACACTTGCGGCTGTGCCGCAGGCAAGGCGTGGAAGTTGGGTGGTGTGCGGCGTTGCGTTTTCACAGCAGCACCTCGTAGCGTTTAGCAAAGTACGGCAGCGTGTTGTAGATTGCGACAACGCCAAAAAAAACACCCTGTGCTTTGCGGCACAGGGTGTTGTATTGGGTGGTAGGACGTACAAGATTCGAACTTGTGACCAACGGATTAAAAGTCCGCTGCTCTACCAACTGAGCTAACGTCCCACACATCACTGAATTGCATTCAGCGAAGCCTCAAATTATAGCGGATTTTTAGCGTCTTTGCGAATTTTCTGTTTTGAAAGGGCGTCCAGGATCCAACCTGCTGCACATTGGCCAAAAGTCGCCGTCACGCTCACCACAGACCCATAGCCATGGCAATTCAGTGAGCCGTCCCCAGTCAAGCCACAACTGGGGTCGGGGGGCGCCACCGGCTCTCGGCTGAAAACGCACGCCACGCCTATTTTCTTGCCATCGCGTGGCGCGCCATGGCTCTTGCGCAGGTTGTAACGCAACTGGGCCAGCAAGGGGTCGTGCGTCACCAGGGAGAGGTCCTGGATGTCCACGCCATGGGCGTGGCGCTTGCCGCCTGCGGCGCCTACTGAGATGAAGTGAGTGTGGGTGTCAAGGGCCCAAGCGGCAAGGCTCGCTTTCGCACGGACCTGGTCACAGGCATCCACAAGCGCATCACATGGCCACGGTAAGTCTGCGACCCAGCGGGCCCAATTCTCGGGCGTGACAAATTCTTCGATGCAGTGGACTTGGCATGCAGGGTTGATTTGTGAAATGCGCTGCTGCATAGCCTGCACTTTGGCCATGCCCAAGGTCTCGGTAAGGGCGTGCACTTGGCGGTTGACATTGGACTCGGCCACATGGTCGAGGTCTATCAAGGTCAGTCGCCCTACCCCGCTGCGCGCCAAGGCCTCGACCGTCCAGGAGCCCACACCTCCAATGCCCACCACGACCACATGTGCTTGCTGGATTTGCTGCGCGCCAACGACGCCATACAGGCGTGCCAGCCCGCCAAAGCGGCGCTCGTGCTCGGCGCTCGGGCTTAAATCTGCTGTTCCAGACGCCATATTTGGTAGCGCATGGCCAGCACAGCGCCCAGCACAATCGCCGCCAATGCGGTGAAGCTGTTGAGTGACAAAGTGGACACGCCACTCAAGCCTTGCCCAATGGTGCATCCCATGGCCGTGACCCCGCCAATGCCCATCAGCACGGCGCCGACCAAGTGGTTCGCCAGGTCTTCCACGCTGCCAAAGCCTTCCCAGCGAAAGCTGCCATTGAGCAGCGCGCAAAGCGCAGAGCCCACCACGACGCCCAGGGCCGAAACAATGCCCAAGCTCAAAACTTTGGACTTGTCGCTGAAGAACATCAACCAATCCAGGGTGTAGGCCATGGGCGCCACGAAACTCAACGACTCCATGCGCCCAGAATTGGTCGCCAGGTAAACCTCTTCCAAGGTTTCAGGATGCTCTGCCAAATACCCCAAATGGCCGCTCAGCCACCACAGGGCCACAATCAGACCGCCCGTTCCGACACCGGCGAGGAGGTTGTTGAAGGTCCAGAAATCGGCATGGCGCAACACCACGGCCACCAGCAACAGGCCGAGGGCCAGACCCACCCAAGCTTGCAGCTTAGCCCCCGATCCGCCGACGAGCCAAGCGGCCAAGGTGCCCAGGTGCGCGCCCTGCTCCACCGACACAAACACCGTGTCGACCGTGGCCACGCGCGCGACTGCCGTCACGCCTTTCATGGTGGCGAAGGCGGCGATCCCCATCACCACAAACACAACCAAGGCCTTGAGGTTGCCACTGCCCACCCTTACCAAGGTTTTGTTGCCACAACCTGAGGCCAAGACCATGCCGGCACCAAACATCATGCCACCCAGCGCAGTCGAAAGCCAAAGCCAGCGCGTGCTGGCATAGAGGGCTGCGGACGGGTCAATGTGACCGCTGAGGCTCAACAAGGCAAAGCCCAGCATGGAGACACCGATGGCCAGCACCCAGTGGCGGGCGCGGGTCCAGTCCCCGATGTTCATCACATCGCTGATGGCGCCCATGGTGCAGAAATGGGTGGCTTGCGCGATGGCGCCAAAAAGAACGGCCAATCCGAAGCCGGCCAGCAGTACCCAGCGGGTCAACGCGACCCAATCGATCGACTCCATGAAA
>JACCDO010841310.1_pt1 | contig 10018 bp, 13 predicted proteins | sample 7446101 | NCBI WGS metagenome assembly JACCDO01 (sample SAMN15323440, study PRJNA562643) | freshwater metagenome | isolation source: river surface water | place: USA:Blue River Watershed | collected 2017-08-16
AGCTCCTCCTGTTGCTCCTCCTGCAGCTCCTCCTGTTGCTCCTCCTGCAGCTCCTCCTGCAGCTCCAGCACCTCAAAAACCAAAGGGTAAGGGAATGCCAAAAGACAAAGTAATACCACAGGACAAAGTAAAACCACAGGGCGATGGAATAACACAGGGCAAAGAAAGACCACAAGGCAAAGAAAGACCACAAGGCAAAGGAAGACCATATGTTAAAGGAAAACCTCAGGGTGTTGTAAAACAACCAGGACCAATTGGTGGTGGTGATGAAGAAGAAATTTCTCAAGAAGTATAATCACAAATTAGATATGGATAAGTATATTATCGTAGGCCTAATAATTGTAATGTTATTACTTTTATTATTACACTGGTACAAACCGGATATGAAAGAAAAATTTGCCGATGCACCAACATTACCTAATTTACAATCATGTCCGGCAGACCTTAATAAATTTACTACAGATAAAGCTATTAATTGCTGTGATGGAACTATTACAGGGGGAGTATGTGATGGTAAAGTTATGTGTACATTGAGCAATGAAAGTGGAGAAGTACCACGTTGTATTGACTGGTACAAAGAATATATTGACAGAATGAGTCGTAAACATTGTATGACAACGTTACCAAACTTTTATGAAGGTGTTGGTCTTGATAAAAAGACAAAGATTGGATTCTGTACTTCTTCACCATTAACTAATGACTTAATGCGCAAGCAGACTGAACAGGCTAAGCAATGTATAATTTATAAAGATAATTTGAAAAATGAAGGAACTATTGATAGTTGTTACAATGAGCGTAGATTGGAAAAAATGATTGTTCCAACATCTGATGCGAAACGTTCTATTACCCCCTTTATTCCAGGTTTAATTAACAATATGTTCATATTAAGCGCATCATATCAAGATGATTTTGAACCAAAAACATGTGTTGACCGTGATAGTATGTTTGATTGTCTTGATAAACTAATACAGGGTTGGCAGAATATTCCCTTCTTTGGTGAGGCCAAAAAACAATGGGAGGAAAAAGCGTTCTTCTGCGATACGGCTAAAAAACGTATTGAAGATAAACAAAAGAATCCCTTTTACAAGTCTAGACTTGAAAAACTCAAGGAATCTGCTGGTGGGAAACTAGATAATATCGTAAATAAATCCCGTTAATCTAAAAATATGATGCGGGTGTCGCAAAAGAACCAAAGGTTGAACGCCACCATTTACCCGCGCCTAAAAGTACATCCCCTGTAGCTGCTCCTGGAGGTACAGTTGTTAATGGCGGGCGTTTATGGTCAATTGTTTCATCCACCGGAGACCATTCATTACCTGCATCACAACCAGTTGAAGGTTCAAATGAATAATCAACACGAACAGGCATCATATATGATGGTATACGCTGAGATGGTGATACAGGCATTGTTGGGTCTTCACCCATCATCCCAGATTGACTATTAGCAATATGTAATGTTCGTCTATTGCGCTCTAAATATAAACCACCTATCCATAATAGTCCTAACACGCCTAATTTAGGACTGGCTGTTGTTAACCATAATAAAATTAAAATCGTAACAAAAATAATTACAGGATTATGTAATGCAACTAATACTACATGTGGTGTCATCTTAACAAAAATAAATGCTAACAATACAAGTCCAATTGCTAATGGTGTTTCACGCATATCTGCATATTGCAGGGGTTAAAAATTGATGCTACAATATAAACTAGTAAGACAAATAGATTATATTGTATCATGCAAGCATTGCAAAAAATTATAACATCAAAGGGTTATTCAATTCGTAAAGATAGTTTAACTGCTGAACAAATAAAGGAAACTTGTAAGGAATTAACAATGACACCAAAAACAATGATGAGTGCAAGAGGAATCGGAGCCCCTCCTTTTCCTATTTACATGGAATCATCTTCACGTTTGTATTTACCTAGAGCGTGGGGTATTAAAAAATTTGGTCCACCTGATGCTGATATAATCCCTGCCGGGGCATCATTACCATCAGTAGTTAAATTTGTTGGTAACCCCTTTGATTATCAAATTGCAATTATTAATAAATTTATTGACTCAGGGGCTAATGGTCTTATCTGTGTACCGTGTGGTAAAGGAAAGACTTTTATGGCAATTAACATTGCTATTAGGCTTGGCAAAAGATTCTTGATTGTTGTTGATAAAGAGTTTTTATTGAATCAATGGCAGGGTGAAATGAAACAATTTGCACCAGCTCTGCGTGTTGGTATTTTACAGGCTGACCGAGTAGAGGTAGACCCCACTGCTTTTGATTGTACAATCTGTATGATACAAACTCTGTGCTCACGTGACTATCCCGATGGTTTCTTCGGTGATTATGGTTTCACTATCTTCGATGAATGTCATAAACTCGGAGCCGCTCATTTCAGCCGTGCATTACAAAAAATTCAAACAAAACATTTGCTTGGTCTTAGTGCAACCCCTACTCGCGAAGATGGAATGACCCGTGTCTTCGAATCATTCCTTGGTGAACCAGTATATTGGGAAAAACGTCGCGAAGCCGACCCCACTGTAAATGTTCGTGTCATTAAATATGACAATAAAACTGATGCTACTTGGTCAGATATACCATTAGATAAATATGGTGAACCAGTTTTGGCAAGACTATTAAGTAAGATTGTTGAATGTCCTCAACGTACAGCCATAATAGTCAATCTCATTGTAGAGCTCTGTCAAGAACCTACACGCCAAATAATTGTATTGTCTGAAAGAAAAGTTCTTTTAGAAGCAATTGAAGTTTCATTGCCAAAGACTATTAGGCAAGGGTATTATATAGGAGGAATGAAGGAAGAAGACCGTAATAGAAATGCTGCGGAAGCACAAGTTATATTAGCAACTTATTCAATGGCTTCTGATGCATTAAATATTAAGACCCTTAATTGTGAAATTCTTGCTAGTCCTCGTAAGCGTGTAGAACAAGCAACGGGACGTATCTTGCGTCAAAGACCTGAAGAGCGAAGTATTGCACCTCTAATAGTTGATATAGTGGATGTACATAGCACCTATAGAGGAATGTATAGAAAACGTGAAGACTATTATAAGAAGTGTGGATACAGAATTACGAAGGAGAGTTCTGAAGCGGGAAGTGGTGGTGGTGGTGCTGGAGGTCCTCACCCCGAAGAAGAAGATGAAGATGAAGAAGAGCAGACAGAAGAAAAAGAAAAATGTTTGATTACATTTTCAAAGCACTAAGGTGTCCGCATTTATTATTATATTTTTGTAATTTTAGAAGCCTCTAATTATTAATTCACCAACCCTTACAAGTACTCCCTCTGGACTATAGTGCATGGGAGCATACGCGAACTGACGCGTGATTGGTCGGCTATATAAGATACTAAATGCATCTGTAAATGTTAGTCCTGAAGGTAGAGGCGTGCATTCTGCACGTGCAACATACCTGTAGGAATAGGAGCCTTCTTGTGGCCCAGTGCCTAATTGTATCCAATCAAATACATGAATTGGATAACCGGTAGGGTTATTTTTTGCGGCGTCACAGTCCAAATAGATATTCGGATGTCTACCTGTGCTTATTATTTCTGACAGTTGTTCGATGGTGACGATATCACCGTCAATGCTGTCAATTCTAATTACTCTTTGTTCTACAGCCACAGGGGCCGTTGATTGAGCTGCCAGCAGCTCCGCTGGCGCACTAATGGTAATAAACCTTGCAGGAATGTCACTCATTTTGTTTTATTTTATACGATTAATTGTTTTGATATTTTTATTGAAAAATACATCAAATCAATTTTATTATTATTTTATTTAATATTTTAAAACTCTCTAGATAGTTTTTCAACAATAGGTTCTTGTGATTGAGACATAATTTCCTCAATATTAGGACCTGCAAATTCACCAATATAATGACCACTTGGAGATAATACACTTCCAATACCAGACTTAATTAATTTTTTTGGTATGTTTTTAATAATATTTTCCTTTGATTCTTGTAGTGATGAAATTGTCTTATTGATGTAAGGTGTATATTCTTCAGATGCTTTTTTTATATATTTTTCAGCAAAAGGTTCAAATCTTCTGATTCCAGTTTGTATTTTTTTTGTTTCAGTTGTTAATGGTCTTATGAAATGATGAGTTGCATGTTGAGTTAGATGTTGGGCTAATCTTCGACCAAAAACTCCTCCTTTTATTTTTTTATAAGTACAATTTCTTCTTTTTTTATTGTTTCTTTTTGTTTTTTTATATTTATGCATTCCTATTTACGATTACGATTCTTTCTTCTCTTATTACTTCTCCTCTTTCTGTATCCACCATGAGTTTTTACACATGCATCTGGAACACCAATTCTTCCACCTGATGGTATATTAAACATAACTGGTACACCTGCTTGAGTTACAACTGCATCGGAGCCAGAAGTTAGATGAGTGTAACCAGCAGTAGTTTCTTGGAGAACTGGACTACCGCTGTAAGGTGGTTGTAATGCACCACCTTTCATTGAACCACTAGTAGGAAGGTAAGCCCCTGGTAGACTAGCATAGCCGGGTTGTGTTGGATAAGTGGGGCTTATATGAGGAGGTGCACCATTCTCACATGCAATTCTAGTGACAGTTGAAACAACATTAGGGCTATCACCTCCACCAACAGGGGCAGGGGTTATCTCATATCTCCCACCCCTCATAGTTCTACGCCCACGGCCACGGCCTCTGCGTCGTCTACCTCCTTTCATAGTGCCCATGTTGGCAAGACTGGCACCAGGTAGACCAGGTAATGGTCCATTACCAGACATACCTGGAAGACCAGAGGCACTAACACCGTTTAATGCATAATCAGGTGCCGTAGCCTGACAATTAGAAATAGGATTATTGATTAAATAAGGAAGTCCAGGAACTAAAACACCTTCAACAGAATACGCGGCACCGGGGCCACCGCCACGCTGTCTAAATCTTTTTGAAGCTCTATTTTTTCTTGTTCGAGACATATCTATTACTTCGACCTAAAATTTGAGGAACCGAGGCCTTAATTCTTAACGGTCAGGAAACTAGCATGGATTCATGTCAGCTAGTCGTATTAGAACTATCAACTTTCAATTACAATGCAGTATTTGTTATTTAAATTTTAAAGATTATGACAAAATTATGATTATGAGTGATTGTGACCATTATTTTCACGATTGTTGTGTAGAGCAATGGATACATTCAAATAATTATTGTCCGATTTGTAGATGTTCAATAATTCCAGAAAATTTAGTAAGAGATATGATATCAATGTGTGTATTTAGCCGTATTAGCAGCTTTTATACATGTACAGAATATGCAGATAATCTTGATATTATTAAGCAAACCATTAGGGAAATTGTAATAAGAGGAATGAAAGTTCATTTTGAATCACATGATATAACTACAAGACAAAAATTAATAGATATTGTACATTATTATCGTGATAAAATTTGTGAATTATTACATTTGAATACAACAACATATAAAATATTAGAGCATCCAATTGTAAAAGTATACAATATATATACTTATCGTAATACATTATTGAATAATATATTACGAAAAGGAGTTCGTATTATACCTGCTGATGATAGTGAGGATGATGAAGAAGAAGAGGAACCAAAACGACCATTAAGGGTTATTCGCGGTGTAATTAGTATATTTAGTGCATTATCTAAGTAGTTGCAGCTAAATGTTCATGGAACATAGTCAAAGGACTCAAAGGAGTATCTGCGGGTAGAATTTTAAGAACTTCATATTTTTTAAATGTTGGGTTCCAAATTACATCAACAAAAAGTTCTTTATTTGTAGTAAATGCTTTTGATAATTGTTGACTCTGTGTCATTCGCGGAACACAAATCATACCAATTCGCTGTGGTTGATGGTCTACACCATTAACTTCAAGGAAATATGTATCAGGTAATTTATTTTTAGGGTCAACAACAAGTTTTGCACATCTTTGCATATCAATTTTGATAGCATGAATACGAGGTTGAGGTTGTGTTGTTGGTTTAACACGTGCAGTGTGAATAGGCATTTGAGCTTTACTTCTTTTAAGGTCCATTGAAGTTAGAATCTCATTTGCAATTGCATCATCGCCTCCTCCAAGACGAGCTGCAGTTTTAAAGGCTTCTTCACGACGTGATAACATTGGAATATCTGAACGAATACCAGAGCGCCCTGGCATCATCCATACTAGTCTTCGTCGCAATGGTACATCAGGCTGGAATTCCCATACTGTTCCATCTTCTAAACGTTCATCACAGACTTTTAGGAATTCATCCAAAGACATAGGTTCAATTAGTCGCATCTCTGCTTCCAAAAAATATTGTTGTTTATTTAATTCATTATAGACCTGCTCTAAAATGGGCCAACGCTCAGAATACTTCTTTGTCTTTAGTAATTTATTTCCTTCATGTACCCAAATGTCTTCAATTGTCAAAAGTTTTTCTGCTTTTGATAGAGTTGCAATCAAAATTGATGGACCCTTATGAGTAAGTGTAGCTGGTACTTGTAATTTTAGGGTATATGGTTGGTCTTGCTCTGTATTCCAAAAAACAGCAGGTTCATCAGCACGTAAAATTAATAGTCCAGCACGATTACGACCTTGACGCTGCCATACAAAAATAGGGACAGTAGACATAATTTGAGCATCCTTGTCAGGATTCAAATGATGACTAATACGCCAATTGGTTCCAATATATTCTTCCATCTCTTTTGCTAAAGTCTCTCGGGCAGATTGCTCAAGAGGCCTCATACCACTTTTATTTATTCCACTCATCTCTACTAGTTAATAGTTGTTTCTTTTCTTTAGCCTCATTTTTTACCATTAGTACTGCTAGTTTCACACGCTCTTGTACAAATGATGGTGTAAAATGCACCTCGCGCCATAATGGTATTGGATAGAATGTTGTATTATCTCGTAAGAAGTATTTATGAACATCATAATATGCATCAATCCAATCTAATAGACCATATAAGTCTGGATTATAACCGTCCTTAATGTATTCTTTATTATGCAACAATTGATTAATAGATTTATAATTAAAACCCCTGTAACCTTTATTTAGCATTTTGAAATTATCAGGGTGATAAATCACTGATTGTAATTCATTAATTGTTAATTCTCTCGCCATTATGTATATTTACTTGGTGAATGATTAGTAATATAAAAAAATCAAATTTTTATTATTACTAATAGTTTTATTTAGAATTCACCATTAGGGTATTTTGCGCTGTAGTACTCGGCTAATTTCTCTCTCTTGTAATTGTCGGGTTTAGGATGATAAATTCCATTCATTTTATAACCGTGTTTATCATACCAGGCATCAATCCAATTATATGCACCAAGTCTGCCATCTCCGTATCCCATAGCATGCGCCTGACCTGAACGTACAAGTGAGCAGACATCATAGACAGAATATCCACGATATTCGATTGTTGTAACAATACTAGATGCCATATTAATTTGATGAATTAATTTAGTAAATAATTCATCAATTTTATAAATTTGTGATTATATTATAATTAAAACATTGAGAAATTTGTCGGTTCACTTGTATCATTGGCAAAAATTCCATCCATAAATTGTCCATTATTTTGAGCAAATTCTGGCATAAATGTTTGCATAGCATTTGCTGTTGCCTGATTTGCAGCACCTCCGAGTCCAGAATCGGTGATTGTATCAACTACATCCATAGGTGGTGCGGGGCGGAACATACGCTCAGGATGCCGTAGATTTTCTCTTGCATTAGCATCTTCATTACCCTCGGCATAAGGGTCTTGAGCATCTGGTTGAGCCTGGGCAACTCTGACTGTTTTAAGGGGTGCTGCTTGTGATGGCGCAGATGGACCACCACCTAATACATCACGTGGTCCTTCAAGAATTGGCATGGGAACATTGTCAGGAATGTTAGCACTAGCTGGTGCACCACCAATCGTATTAGCCGGAGTATAATCCGAATATGCATCAATTGGAGTTTTTATATTATTATTTCCCATGGTCTTTCCGAAAGGTGTATGTTTAAGAACTAGTTGGTATCCAAGATAGAGGATGAAAATGACCACTAAAAACTTGAGTAATACTTCGAGTGACATCTGAAACCCAGACCGAAAAAACAAATAGATAATCTGCATCAAATTAGAATGTCATCTCCAGCAGCTATCCAAATTGATTTAAATGATAATCATACAGTAAAACTAATAAATATTGTTAATGATGTTATTAATACTTCTACTTCTGATGTTTCTCGCGACGAACTTTTAGGGAAGATTCGGGGGGTGATTGATACGTTGTCGATTGACGATGATTTGAAGAAAAAACTCGGTTCTTCGGAACTTCTGAGTCACCTCGTGGATGGGTTTTTGAATGGCTCTGTCCGTGGAACTGAGATTGTTGTTGATGCTTTGCCGGCTGCGATTCAACCTTCTCGTCGGACAATCGGTCAGATTCTTTCAAAATGTATCCGGGCGATTCTTTCTTGTTTGCCTCATGGTCAAGCCATTTCTCAATCAGCTGTTCCTCCTTCAACTCCTCATCCTTCACCGATTGAATCTGAAACACCTGTTTCCAACAAGATTCCAACCGATGATGAACCACCTGCTCTGGAACTAAGTCCGGATGTAGCTGTATCCAATAACCAGATAACAAACGACGCCAATTAGTTATATTATTATCATCATCAATTTCTGTAATAGTATTATTGTTACCATATAATTGTTTAGTATTTGATTTAATTGAATTAATAGTATTTTTAATATAATAATTTTTAACGGTTGACATTTTTACTTCTAAAAATTGAATGTAAAGAGTTGATACCTAAATAGTATATAGTGTTAATCTTTTAAAATGCCACCAGTTTTGACAACAACACTTTTGAATTCTCGTGGTGAGGTTCGTCGTGCACAAGTTAAGCTAACAGATGAGCATAAATTGACGAATGAGCAATTACAGACGTATTTTCGAAAGAAAACAACACCGGTTGTAATTGGTTATTATAATGATGGTACAACTAAATTACATATTTTGGGTTATAAAGAGGGGCGTAGTGGTACTGAAAATAAATATGTAATGCCAGCACCATATGATAAGACTGTAATGTATGGTGATGTATTGATTATTGCTAGTGAAGGTGATGATTGGTTAAATGCTCCAACTGTATATTTACCAACACAATGGGAGGATTTTGTGGGTCGTGCTGCTGGTATTCAGAAGCCATCGCACCCGCAGATGACTAGTAGGGGTGGTGGTGAAGATTCGGATTCTGAATCTGATGAAGATAATGAATCAACAGAAGAGTTGGGAGAAGTTGAAGAGGAATCGGAGGAGGAAGGAGAGGATGGTGATGAGAAGTCTATTATTGAAGAGGAGGTTGAAGAAGAGGAGATAGCACCTGCTCCTAGAAGGAAGAAGAAGGCTGCTGCTAGTCAGATTCTATCAGGTTATCAGCAACAGAATATACTTTTGATGGCAGAATCTCATAATGAATTAAATTCTGATTCATCGATTGATGCTCCATTGCGTCGTCAATGTAGGGAGCGTTTCGAATTCCTTGTATCTGAATGTGGATTAAAAGAGGATGTAGTTGATTGCATTGAAAAGGAGATATTTGCTGCGACATTAGAGGAAGGTTGTAATAAGCATATATTTGCGCATTGGAGTAATAAACTGTTTGAGGAGATTTATGTCCAACGTCAGCGTCGTTTATTTTCGAATCTTCATCCTAAATCTCCGGTTGGTAATAAATATTTATTGGAGCGTATTAAATCTGGTGAAGTGACTATTAAGGATGTATCAAGGATGACAGATATTGAATTGTATCCTGAAAATTGGAAGAGACTAAAGGATTTACAATTGATTAAGGAGCAAAATTGGTTGGAGGGTAACACTTCAATGAAGACAGACCAATTTAAATGTGGTCGTTGTGGTAAGCGTGAGTGTACTTATTATGAGATGCAGACACGTTCAGCGGATGAACCAATGACTGTGTTTATTAAATGTCTAAATTGTAATAATCGCTGGCGTCAGTAGGTTAAATGGG
>JACCDO010048724.1_pt1 | contig 10016 bp, 7 predicted proteins | sample 7446101 | NCBI WGS metagenome assembly JACCDO01 (sample SAMN15323440, study PRJNA562643) | freshwater metagenome | isolation source: river surface water | place: USA:Blue River Watershed | collected 2017-08-16
GCCTGCCGCCCGAACTCTACGAACGCACGCTCGCCCCCGCGGTGCGCGCCGCCGCCGCCGCCACCTCGGCCCGCTGGCGTCGCCTCGACGAACTCGCCGCGCGGGCCGCCGCGGGCCGGAGCGACGCCGGCGCCGCCGTCTACGCCCGCAGCGCCTGCGTCGCCTGTCATGTCGCCGGCGATACGGGCCGCGCCCTCGGGCCCGACCTGAGCCGCATCGGCGGCATCCGCCGGCCGCGCGATTTGCTGGAATCGATTCTGTTTCCCGACGCCACCCTCGCCCGCGATTACGAAACCCACGCGCTCGAGACGGCCGACGGCCGCACCCTCGTCGGGTTGATCCGCCGCCACGATCCGGCCGGGCTCGTGTTCGTTTCCGCCGCCGGCGAAGAGCAGACCCTGCGGCCCGCGCAAGTCGTCGCGCGCCGCCAACTCGCGACCAGCCTCATGCCGGCCGGATTGGAGCAGACGTTCACCGAACAGGAATTGCTCGATCTCGTCGCGTGGCTCGCGTCGTTGCGTTGAACGCAGGCGGCGCGCGCAGCCTTGACGCCCCCGGCCGCGCGCGCCGGAAATGCGGCATGAACCCCAAACTTGCCGTCCTCGCGTTCTCGTTGTCCCTCGCCGCGCCGCTCGCCGCCCAGACCGGCAAGGCCCTCCCGCTCGCCAACGGCGGCTTCGAGGACGAGCTCAAGGGCTGGTCCGCCAACGCCGACGGCGGCATGAGCGTCGCCTCCGCCGCCGCCGCGCGCACCGGCAAGCTCGGCCTGCGCGTCACCGACGCCAAGGACTCCGCCGGCTCCAGCCTCGGCTCCACCCGCCTCCCCGCCGTGGCCGGAAAAACCTACGAGGTCCGCTTCCAAGGCCGCGTCGTCGCGGGCGCCGGCATCGGCGTCTACCTGCGTTTCTTCGACGCCAAGGGCACCGTGCTCAACTCGCAGGAAAAGAAGAACCAGAACCTCGTCGCGCTCGGCCGCACCCACACGGAATGGCAGGCCCACAGCACGAAGGGCACCGCCCCCGAAGGCGCGACCCAGGTCGAGGTCTGGATCCACTCCTACAACAAGAACACGGTGACCGCCGACTTCGACGACGTCGCCCTGTTCGAACTCTGAGTCGGGGATCCGGCCGACAGGTCGGCGACGGGGCGGGGAACCAAGGATCGGTCGGCCGCGCCGCGGACGCCGACGCTGCCGCACGCCACGTGCGGCCCGGGGCGGTACCGTTGCCCGCGTCCAATTGGGTTCCCGGTTCCTTCGTTGGCACGGGTTCAGCCCAGCCGATTTCGATCGGAGAACGCCGTCGTTCCAGCGCCGGCAGGATTCACCCCTTCGGCTCCCTTCGCGGGCGCCCGGCAGCGCCGTAGTCCGGTCGGGCTTGCCGGATCGGCATTGTGTAAACCCAGCCGACACTTTTCGGCCTCTCCCGCTGCAGGGATTACTTACTCCGGCCGCACCCCCAGAACGCACCCGTGAAATGTTAAACGCTTTAATTCATATGCTTATGAATTCGTACCGAATGACCGCACCCCTCCGTGGCACCGATCGTGCATTTAAGGCGGCCTCTCAACGCCTATCGGCCTCCGACCCAATCTCCCTTTCGTCCAGACCATGAAATCGATCAAAGCCCTCCTCGCTCTCTCTGCTGCCTTGCTGTCCGCCACGGTCAGCTCAGCCACGACGCTCACGTCGTACATCAGCATGGACAACGGCTTCATCGCGTACCTGTCCACGTCCAATTCCACCACCGGCACCGTCTTCTCCTCGGCCAACGACTGGTACCACACCTATTCCGGCACGACCGCGCCTCTCGCCTCCGGCACGGACTACTACCTGCACATCTTCGGTTACGACCAAGGCGGCATCGCCGGTTTCCTCGGCCGCTTCGAGCTCAACGGCTCGACCCACGTCTTCGCCAACGGTTCGACCACGCTGCTCACCAACACCACCGATTGGACGGCCAACAACGTCGGCTTCAACGGCACCTACTCGTCCGTGATTTCCTTGGGCAACAACGACGTCGGTCCCTGGGGCACCCGGCCGTACATCCCCTCCGGCGTCAATGGCGCCACCTGGATCTGGGCCGGCGACGCCCACGGCAACGACTACGCCTACTTCACGACCAAGATCTCCGCCGTCGCCACGCCCGACGCCGCGTCTTCCGCCGCGATGATCTTCTTCGGCCTCGCCAGCATCGCCGCGTTCCGCCGTTCCCGCGGCCGCGCCTGATCCGGCTCCCCTTTCTCCGCAGCCAACCCGGTCGCAGTTCGCTGCGGCCGGGTTTTTTTGCGCCCGACCCACGGCCCGGCGCCGGCCCGTTCGCCCCCGGCGGCCCCTCGGCGCGGGTTGGCATTCTCCTTGCATCCCGGGCCGCGACAAAATCACCTCGCACCGAAGCAGTCCCTTCCTCCGGCACCACAACACCGCCGGGATTGCCGCCGCACAACACCTATGAACATCCGCACTCCGTGGAAAACGGCGACCTTGTCGCTGCTCGCCGCCGCCGGCTTCGCGCCCGCGGCGTTTGGCCAAGCGGCTCCGGCCGCCCCCGCCGCGCCCGCCAAAACCGAAGAGTCCCTCAAGCTCGAGAAATTCGTCGTCACCGGCTCGCTCATCAAGCGCCTCGACGCCGAGGGCGCCCTGCCCGTCCAGATCATCCGCCCCCTCGAACTCGAGGAACGCGGCATCGCCAGCGCCGAGCAGATGCTCATGGAGCTGAACATCAACGGCAACGGCCTCGATAACCTCGCTTCCAATGCCGACGTCGTCGCCGGCGCGCAGCGCGGCAACAACGGCGCCACCTCCGCCAACCTGCGCATGCAGGGCGCCGGCGCCACCCTCGTCCTCCTCAACGGCCGCCGCGTCTCCTCCCACGGCCTCAACGGGGGCGTCGTCGACCTCAACTCCATCCCCTTCGCCGCCATCGAACGCGTCGAAATCCTCAAGGACGGCGCCTCCGCCATCTACGGCACCGACGCCGTCGGCGGCGTGATCAACTTCATCCTCAAGACCAATTACGAAGGCGCCTCGATGAGCACGGCGGCCGACGTGACCGAAGGCGGCGGCGGCAATATCTACCGCGCCAACATCGTGGCCGGCCACGGCAACGTCGAACGCGACGGCTACAACATCATGGCCTCGGTCTCCTACTCGGACAGCAAGGTCCTCCGCGGCGACCAACGCGACTTCGTCAACACCTTCCAACCCAACCGCGGCGTCTCCCCCGACACCCGCGGCACCCCCGTCGCCACGGCCTTCGCCGTCACCACGCTCTTCACCGCGCTGAGCCGCGACAATATCGACAACGCCGGCCGCAGCACCGGCCCCGTCGATCCGCAGAACCCGAACCTCCGCGTCAACGGCATCAACTACGTCGATCTCCCCAACGGTCCCGGCTACGCCGGCCTCGACGGCATGGGCCCCTACGACGAACTGCTCTGGAATTCCGCCGCGTCCAAATACGGCTCCGCCTGGGACACCGGCCGCGCCGCCGTCATCCAGCAGCCCGTGCGCAACACCAACGTCGTCCTCCGCGGCACGTTCAAGCTGGTCGACCGCCATCGCCTGATCGTCGAGGGCGTCGCCGGCCGCTCGGTTTCCAACAAGAGCTTCTCGCCCAACCAGTGGACCACCGGCACCGCCGCAACCACCACCGCGCTCGACGGCCGCACCACCGTCCCGAATCCGCTCTTCAACATGGCCTACCCGTCGACGGGCGCCAGTTACAACCGGGTCTTCAACGTTCTCGCCGGTTACTTCCCGGCCCTCGCCGCCAACCGCGGCGCGCCCATCGCCTTCCGCTGGCGCTCCCTGCCCCTCGGCAACCGCGCCTTCACCACCACCTCCGACACCTACCGCGCCATGGCCGGCCTCGAAGGCCCGCTCGGTTTCCTGTCCCAGTGGGATTACCGCCTCGGCGCCTCCCGCGCCCAGAGCAAGGGCAAATCCGTCCTCAACAACGGCTACGTCTACACGGTCCCCTTCGTTAACCTGATCAACACCGGCGTCGTCGACGTGTTCTCCTACACGCAGACCCCCGAGGCCATGGCCGCGATCAACCGCACGCGCGCCGACGGCGTACAGATGTACGGCGGCACCTATCAGACCGACAATCTCGACGCCGCCGCCACCGGTCCGCTCTTCAAGCTGCCCGCCGGCACCATCCAGGCCGCCGTCGGCGTGGACTGGCGCGAGGAAAGCTTCCTCTTCAACGGCGACCAGCGCGCCAACCTGAACTCGTCCGACGCCCTCATCTTCAACGCGCCCTTCGACAACAGCCTCGCCACCGCCGGCACGCTCAAGCGCACGATCAAGGCCGCGTTTGCCGAGTTGCAGATCCCGCTGCTCAAGGGCCTCGACCTGAACGTCGCCGGCCGCATCGACCAGTACACCGGCTTCGGCTCGTCCAAGAATCCCAAATACACCCTGCGCTGGGCCCCGTCGGACAAGTTCCTCGTCCGCTCCGCCTACAGCACCGGCTTCCGCGTCCCGACCTTCAAGCAGATGTTCGACCCGGTCACCGAGAGCCCGCTCGCGGCCACCGGCCTCATCGATCCCGGCACCGGCCAACTCATCCAGCCGAACACCGCGACCACCCTCTTCGGCGGCAAGAGCGACCTCCAGCCCGAGGACGCCAAGATGTACTCCGCGGGCTTCGTCACCCAGCCGTTCAAGAACCTCAGCGCCAACGTCGACTGGTGGCAGGTCAACCGCGAAGGCACCATCCAGAGCTTCGGCACCACGCAGATGCTCGCCAACTACGCCGTCTTCCAGGACCGCTTCCAGCGCCGCGCCGACGGCACCATCCAGCGCATCGACACCCGCTGGGTGAACTCCGGCGCCACCACCACCAAGGGCATCGAGGTCGGCCTCAAAGCCGACACCGACTTCGCGAAGGGCAAGCTCACCGCCTCCTTCGACCTGTCGTACCTCCTGAACAAGAAGTCGAAGCTGCTGCCGACCGCCCCCTGGAGCCTGAGCGAAATCAACACCTTCACCCGCTCGAGCGACATCGGCCTCAAGTGGAAGCACACCGCGAGCCTCGGCTATCGCCGCGGCAACTGGTCCTTCCTCGTGAACAACATGTACCGCAACAGCTACCTCGACGCGGTGCTGCCCGGCGTCGCCGCCGGCCTCGTGCGCCCCGTCGACTGGCAGGCCCGCGTGAAGCCCTACAGCATCTACGGCCTCAGCGCCACGTACCGCGGCATGAAGAACCTCATCGTCGTCGCCGGCATCAAGAACATCTTCGACGAAGATCCGCCGTTCTCCGCCACCTACGACACGAACACCGGCGCCGGCAGCTCCTGGGAGCCCCGCATCGCCGACCCCCGCGGCCGTTCCTACACGATCCGCATCGAACATCGGTTCAAGTAAGCGCCGCGCCCCGCGCGCCCGCTTCGTCACCCTCGGCCGCCGGCTTCACGCCGGCGGCCTTTTTGCGCCCCGCCGCTGTTCCCACTCCGCGAACTCATGACGTTACGCGGACCTCGCCGGATTCGACCTCCCTGCCTTCACCGGCCGGCTGCCGGCTCAACGCTCTTCGTCCGGCACCGCGGCGCGCTTCTTCTTCTTCGCTTCGGCCTTCGGCCGGCCCGTCGGCAACGCCTTGATGCGTTCCAGCCGGTCGCCCAGGTGCGAGGCCTCCGCCGCCGGCCGCCCGATCGGACCGCGGTCGCCGATCAGGTACATGCGCCGGTAAAGGTGCTCCGACTCGTGCGCCTGCGATCCCACCAACATGCGGGCGTCCGGGTGCGCATTGCGAACCAACGTCGTCGCCTCGAGCCCGTGCGCCGGCAGCACGAACAGCGTGTCCGTCTTGCGCCACGCCGCGCCGCCGTCGTCCGTTTCCCAGACATTGACCTCGCCGTTGCCGTCGCGGCTCTGCGCCAGCCAGGCGCGGACCGAAGTCGGCGCCGCCACCGCGAAATCGCCGTCGCTTCCGCGCCCGTAACCCGCCGCCACCGGCCGCGGCCCCTGCCACGCCGTGCCGTCCCAACGCACATAGCGCATCTGTCCGCCGGCAAACCGGAAAAAGATATGCGGGTTTCCCGCGGCATCGACGTGGCACGACCCGTGGTTGGATTTCTCGTCGCCGGTCGCGACAATCAGCGTCCGCGCGTCGGCGTCCGCCTTGGTCAACGGCACGGCCAATTTTCCGCCCCGCACGTCGGTCCACGTGCCGTCGCGGCCGTCGAGCTGCATGTAGTAGGTGTTCCGGCGCTGCGCGGTGTGGCCCGGGTTGGCGCAGGGGTGGTAGACGTAGGACGCCGTGATCGTCGCGCCGAGCCCGCGGTCGAACCACGCGTACCACGAATCGTGCATCGCGGGCCGGGCCGGATCGGGCCGGCTCCGCAACACCGGCACCGGCGGCGCGAAGGTGCGGCCGTCGTCCGTGGATTTCTGATACACCCAGTCGCTGCGGTGCGAGCCGTGGCGGTAGAACAGGTACAGCGTGCCGTCGTCCTGCAGCACCCATTGCCCGTAGGTGCCGAAGGGCGAGATATTGTCGCGCACCTCCCAGACTGAGATGTCGCCGGGCCGCCGGGTGACGGCGTGGATCTGCCGGCCCTTGCCGGGCAGGCCGAATTCGTTCCGGCCGAGGGCCGCGTCGCCCCCGTGGCCGCCGAAGACGACGTGCACGTAGCCCTGCCGGTCGACGATCAGCGCCGGCCGGCCGTGGTTGTCCAATTCGCCGGGATCAATCTGGTCGGGCGTCTTGCCCATCGGGTTCACGCCCGCCTGGAAGGGACCGTGCCACCGCCCCGCCCGATGGTCGTACGCAGCGACGTAGGGATCCTCGTGCGGCCCGGAATAGGCGACGTACGTCACGCCGTCCCGATGCTCCGCCGCGGGATGGTGCAGCGTGCTGACGGTGTTGCCGTAGCCGTTGTCGGCGAAGTAGTCGACCGGCCCGGTTTCGGCCGCCGGCGCCAGCGCGGCGACGAGGAAAAATCCGAGGACGAAACGGCGGCGCGGGGCGACGGACCGGGGCGGGGCCATGCGGGACTTCTGCGTCCCGCATCCGCCGGCGTCGACCGTATTGTGGCGGCGGCGGCGGGAGAATTTCAACTACCCGCAGGCCGGGAACCGACCGCAATGGTTCCCGTTCGCCCCGCCTCGCCTCGTCGGCGCGCAGCGCGATTCGCCAACCCCGCGACGCAGTGCCCGCGCTCAGTCCCGCGGTTTCGCCGCGCCCGCCGCCGGCTTGGCCGGGACCGGCTTCGGCGCCGCCGGTTTGATGAACTTCGACTGCACCAATTGCTGCCGCTGGAAACGGCCGTGCGCCTTCTGGTCCTTGATCGTCGGCAGGTATTTCGCGCCCATGCCTTGAAAGCGCCGAAATCGTCCCCGGGCGCAAACCGGAACGCACCCGCCCGCACACTTCGCGTTTGCCGCGCGCCGCGTTTGCCCGCATCCGATTCCGGCAGTTCCGGCCGTTCCCCTCACCCAATCCTCCCCATGAAGACTCCGAAACCCGGCACCATCTCGTGGTGCGACCTCACCGTGCCCGACGCCGACCGCGTCAAAGACTTCTACGCCGCCGTCGCCGGCTGGGGCGTCATGCCCATCGAGATGGGCGGCTACAACGACTACTGCATGATGCCCCCGGGATCCAAAGCCCCGGCCGGCGGCATCTGCCACGCCCGCGGCGTCAACGCCGACATCCCGCCGCAGTGGCTCGTCTACATCACCGTGACGAATCTCGCCGCCAGCCTGAAGGCCTGCGCGAAACAGGGCGGCACCCTCGTCCGTCCCGCCAAAAACATGGGCGGCGCAAAAATGGCCATCATCCGCGATCCGGCCGGTGCCGTCGCCGCCCTCTACCAACCGCCCAAGCCCGCCGCCCCGGCCAAGCCGAAGCGGAAAAAACGCTGAGCGCAGCGCGAGCCGAACCGCGCCATGGACTGCACCGTCGCCTTCGGCCCGCTGGGTGACGCGGACCGCGACGCCGTCGCCGCGCTCATCCACCGCTCGCTCGTGCAATGGTACGAGTCGCGGCTCCGCCAAGGCCACCGCTTCGGCGACCAGGCGGCGCCGTTCCGGATTTTCCCGGACGTGTACGAGGCCCTCGATCCCGGCGAAACCATCGTCGCCCGCGGCGCCGGCGGCGAAATCCTCGGCGTTTGCTTCACGCACGAACGCCCGACGCACCTCGCGATCGGCATCGTCGCCACCGCGCCCGAATCCGGCGGCCGCGGCCTCGCGAAACGCATGCTCGAGCTCGCTCTCGCCAAGGCCCGCCGCCTCGGCCGCCCCGCGCGCCTCGTCTCCAGCCTGCTCAATCTCGATTCGTTCTCGCTCTACAACCGCCTCGGCTTCGTGCCCGGCGCGTTGTTCCAGGATTTGCAACTCGCCGTGCCCTCCGCCGGCCTGCCCAGACCCGCGCCGGCCGACGCCGCCCTTGTGCGGACCGCCGGCCCCGCCGACGCCGCGGCGCTCGCCGAGCTCGAATATTCGCTGCAAGGCATCCGCCGCGACAAAGACCTCGCGTTCTTTTTGCAGCCCACCGCCGGCGCGTGGCGCGTGCTCATATTGCCCGGCGCCGGCGGCGCCCCGCGCGGTTTCCTCGTCACCAGCACACATCCGTCCGCGCTCATGATCGGGCCCGGCGTCGCGGCCGATGAAGCCGCCGCCGCCGCCTTGCTCTGGCGCACCCTCGATTTGCTTCGCGGCAAATCCGTCGTGTTTCTCCTGCCCTGCGCCGCGACCAACGTTGTCCGCGCCGCGTACGCTTGGGGTGCGCGTAACGTCGAGCTGCACGTCGCGCAATCGACCGCGCCCTTCCCCTCCGCCCGCGGCGTCGTTTTCCCGACTTTCCTGCCCGAGTCCGGCTGAGCCGGCTCGGCCCGTCGGTTCTGCCGGCTGTACGTTGAGCTTCGCACCGCCCGGCACCGCGCTCCTCATCCGGTCCGATCTTTCAACCCTCACCTTTCAACTTTCAACTGCATGATCCCGCCTGCCCCCGGATCATCTCCGCCCATGCTGTCCACCCGCCGCGAATTTCTCGCTTCCGCCGCCCTCGCCACCGCCGCCGCCGCTGCGCCGGCCATCCGCGCCCAAAGCAAGACCGCCCCGGAGTTCCACGGCCTGGTCGTCGGCCACGGCGCGCACCGCTACCGCGTCGACCGGCTCTGGAGCCAAGCGGACCAGGCCAAGACGCCCGTCAACAACTGCCACGAGATGGTGCAGGGCCGCGACGGCCGGCTCTTCCTCCTCACCGACCACGCGAAGAACAACGTCCTGATCTACGCGAAATCCGGCGCCCTGCTCGGCTCCTGGACCCTCGGCCTCGCCGGCGCCCACGGGCTCACGCTCGCCGTCGAAAACGGCCGCGAGGTCCTGTGGATCGCCGACACCCGCGGCCGCGTCGTCCAGGCCTCGCTCGAGGGCGAATTGCTCCGGGAGCTGCCGTCCGCCGAGGCCTGCGGCGCCTACAAGCCGGGCGAAAAATACGCGCCCACCGAGGTCGCCGTCGGGCCCGACGGCCGGCTGTACGTCGCGGACGGATACGGTTCGCAGTTCATCCTCCGCTTCGACGCCGCGGGCAGGTACCTCGGCAAATTCGGCGGCAAAAGCGAACTGCAGCCGGGCAAATTCCTCCAGGCCCACGGCCTCGTGTTCGATTTCCGCGGGCCGGCGCCGCTCCTCCTCTGCACCGAGCGCATGCGCAACGAATTCCAGTGGTTCACGCCCGAGGGCGAATTCGTGAAATCGGTCTACCTGCCCGGCGCCTTCCTCTCGCGCCCCGTGCTCAAGGGCGATCTGCTCATGGCCGGGGTCTGCTTCGGCATGGTGCCGCACGATTTCCGTCCGAAAATGAAACGCGGCTTCGTCACGATCCTCGACCGCGACAACCGCGTGATCTCCAACCCCGGCGGCCAGGCCCCGCGCTACACCGACGCCGGCGAATTGCTCGTGATGCTGCAGGACCAACCCGTGTTTCTCCACGGCCACGACGTCTGCGCCGACGACGAGGACAACCTCTACGTCTGCCAGTGGAACGCCGGCAAAGTCC
>JACCDO012125766.1_pt1 | contig 10016 bp, 9 predicted proteins | sample 7446101 | NCBI WGS metagenome assembly JACCDO01 (sample SAMN15323440, study PRJNA562643) | freshwater metagenome | isolation source: river surface water | place: USA:Blue River Watershed | collected 2017-08-16
ACAAGGTTTACTTCAGCCTTTGGGGAGAACAGATGGGGGGTTTAGGTTATATGCACCTGAAAATATTCATAGAATTCATTATATCCAAAAACTGCAACAATTGGGGTATAGCTTAAATCAAATCCATGAGCTCTTAGAACATTGGAATTCTTATGCCAATAGCAGTGAAGGGATGAGGGCAATTCAAGGTGTGTATGAGAGGCAGTTGGAAAAGGTAAAAGAGCAAATCTCGGCATTGAAGATTTTGGAGCAGGAATTGGAACAAAGCATTTCTTTTATCAAAGATTGTCATCCTTGTCAGCAAGAACAAACCCAGAAATCGGGCTGTAGGCATTGTGATAGACCCGATGTCAGCGTATCAGAATTGATTTTGGGATTGGCAAAAGGCTAGATAAAACTTCACGATACGCATTCATCAATCATTTAAAATGATTTACAATTTGCCAAAATACGAAAAAAAGAATAGTTTTATCAAAGAAATCAAACCCTTGTCTTTTGAAATCATGCCATGAACCATCTTTTTTCATCAACATCAGATACACATCACTTAAAATTAGATCTCAGTAGATTAGAAAAATTTTATTTTGATTATTTTGCCACAACACCTTGTGATCCAAGGGTGAGTAGAGCAATTTTACAATCATTATGCGAACAAATCGGTAATCCTTCGAGTTCCCATGTTTTTGGCTGGGATGCAAGGCAATCCATTGAAAAAGCCAGATTACTCTTATCCAAAGTATTAGATGTTCGCCCTAAAACCATTACTTTTACCAGTGGGGCAACAGAAAGCAATCAATTGGCACTCTTTGGTTTAGCCAAGCATTTTCAACAAGGGCATATCATTACCCAAAATACAGAACATAAGGCGATTTTAGATGCATTGCCAATGCTAGCCAAACAAGGGATCCGATCCACTGTATTAGAAGTAGATGCATTGGGGCATATTTCACTTGAGCAACTCGAAAAAGCCATCGAGAAAGACACTTTCTTGGTTTCCATTATGCATGTCAATAATGAGATCGGTGTGATTCATCCCATAGAAGAGATCGCAAAAATCTGTCAAAAACATCAAATTCTCTTTCATAGCGATGGTTCTCAAGCAGTAGGTAAGTTGTCTTTCTCCCTAGATCAAATCGGTGTGGATCTCTATTCATTTTCTGCCCATAAATTCTATGGTCCCAAAGGGATTGGTGGGTTATATATCCGCAAAAAAGACCCAGAAATACAGATTCAACCGATGTTATATGGTGGTGGACAAGAGAATGGCATGAGACCGGGTACATTAGCCACACATCAAATCGTAGGGATGGGACAAGCAGCGCAATTGATCATCGATGAGTTCCATAGTGAAGAATTGAGGATTAGGGGGTTAAGAGATGGGTTATATGAAGCTTTGATCCAAAAATGCCCAGAGATAAAAATCAATGGTTCTATGGATCATCGGGTGGCTGGGATCTTGAATTTTAGGGCACCAGAACAATTTGCGAATTTAATCGATGATCGTTTGGTTACTTTTGCTTACTCCCGTTCATCTGCTTGTAGCAGTGGTATGGATAAGGGGAGTCATGTATTACTTGCGCTTGGTTTAAGTGCAGAACAAGCACATCATAGTTTTAGATTTGGGATTGGCAGAATGTCTAGTCAAGAAGGGATTGATTTTCTGATGGCACAATTGCGTTAAAGCTTTATTTTTTGATCTGATTAAGATACCTATAAACATGATTTTCAATCAAAGGATTTTAGCGATGTACAGACCTATTTCGATGCCGAATCAAATCGATAAGCAATTGCTTATGTTCTGTGAACCTTATACAGAAATCGCATTAGATGCTTTTATGGTTTTGATGCGTTATACTTTGCCTTTGGTGCAAAAGACAGAAAAAATCATCGCTGAACAATCACAAGACTTACCTGAAGCCAAATTATTATCTTCGTTGATCTTGGCATGTAAAGGACCACTCAATGGTTTATTTAAACAGCTTTGTGTGCTGAGGAAATATGAAGCATCTCCCCAAGGATTATGGTTGAAGATCAAGGAATTGTATATACAAGATAAGGGGGTAGAACTCAGCATGAAACAACTTCATCAACAAAGTTTAACTCTTGATGAAGTGATTGAGAATATTGATGATTTTGCATTATTCTTTCCAACAGAGTTTCAAGGCTATTGTAAGCAGATCTATGTTGCATTTCTCTCTTATCCTTTTTTCCTAGAACAAGACAAAGAATGGCTCAATGATCCGAATACACAAATCTCTTATTTGGATAAAATCTATCATTTATACCTAAGCCAAAGGGAAATGCATTTTTGGGATAAAATTGAATTAAACCAATGGGCGATGGTGGAAAAAACCACAATGAGCGATCTACTGATTTGTATTGTGGGACTAAGACAAGGTAAAATCGGTGCAGTACATCTCTTATTTCAAAGTTTAATGCAAAGATCTCAGACCAAATCCATCAAAATCACTCAAGCAGAAAATGCGCTGACATCGATCTTACAACATCCAAATTTCTTAAAACTGCAACAGTTGATCAAGAAAAAATCCGAAGATGTAAAACCTCAATTGCCCACTCAAGAAATCGCACAAGAATCAAATCACATTGAAGAAAAAGACTTAGAAGAAGTTCAACCCAGTCTTGAGAAAAAAGAATCCTACAAGATCATTAGACATTTCACCCCCAAATTCCCCAAACCACCCAAAGAAACAGATGATTTGGATTTTGCAACGCATTTGACTTCACCTGTCAATAAGCTTGATTTAAGTATAGAACCACAACATACACCTTTACCAGGGGATGGAGATGGGAAAAGGCTTTGGAGAATAGAAGAGAAATTAAGTGGTTTTATCGGAAATCTAAAAGATGATCCTGTGGTAAAAATCAAATTGGAAGAGAGTAGGACTTGGAAGGTTAGGTTTAGAAAAGGTTCTGTCTATAAAAATGGTGCTCTGAAATGGAGTAAGGCAGATTGGAGTATATACCACCCTATTCAAAAACCCAAATGGCTAGAAGATCAACTCAATCAACAAGGGAATCTCCTTAAACTCTTACAATTAGAACAACTTAATTTCCCAAGTGAATGGGGGTGGGATGAAGAGAGCAATCGTTATTATGTCATTAGTAATCTGCTCTCGGGTCCCAATCTCATGGCGTATCTCTCTCAAAATGTATTAGATCCCAAAGAAAAAATTGATCTATTGATGCCCGTATTAAAGCATTTATCTATATTACATGCAATGGGGATCGCGCATGGGAATATTAAAGGCAATAACTTGATATTCCACGAGAAAAAGCTATTTCTCACAGATTTTCATTTGATCTCATCTTTATTCCCTGGGGGGTCAAGGCAACAAAGAGAATTAAATCTCATGGATTGTGCGCCAGAACTAAAAGCGATCTATGAAAAAGCCATACAACTGCGAAATCAAGGCAAGAATATAGATACCCCATATCATTTTAGTTCAGTTGCAGCTGATTTATTTGCGATTTCAAAGCTTCTTCGGGGATTACTCGGCAAGAACCAAGAGATCGATCATTTGAATATGGATATTCAACTTGCGATTAAAGAACTAGGGAATAGTAAAGTAGAAAACCGTTTATCTTTACAAGAAGCCATATATCTGCTTGATCCTACGATGAAACCCAAAGCTGAAACCCTTGGTTTAAAAACAGGTACCACGCTAGATGCCCAAGCTCATCTTCATCAAGCACCTACTTCGTTTATGCCATTATTCACAGATATGATTGATTTCCATTGGGAAGAACAAGCATTACATCGATTTAGATTATTTATTGATACAGTGTTTTTGGATTTTATTTTGGTCAAACCTGAGCATGAAGTTGCATTTTTAATGTCAGTCACACCAGTGACTCAATCTGTATGGTATGCATTGATGAAAGATAACCCAAGTATCTTCTCAAACCCTTCATTTCCTATAGACAGTGTTTCTTATGATGATAGTATTGCTTTTTGCCAAAGACTAAACCATTATATTTCAGAACAAGAAGATTTAAGGAAATTGAAAATCATTGCAGACTTACCTTTATTAGCGCAGTGGGAAATATGTGCAAGGGCTGGGAAAAAATTTGACTACTCTGGTAGTATGAACTTAGATGAAGTGGGTTGGTATGTGGATAATGCCAAAGGTTCTTTGCAAGTGGTAGCCTTAAAAAAGCCCAATGCATGGGGTTTCTATGATTTATCTGGGAATGTATGGGAGTGGATCAAAAATGAAGATCATCATGCAGATGAAGTGATTACTGTGGGTGGGAGTTGGCTAGATCCAGCAAGTCAGTGTAAAATCGGTGTCAAAAGATCATTATCACCTCAATTCACTTCTTTAGATCAAGGTTTTAGGGTTTGTTTAAAAACAATAGAACTTGCATAAAATGATGATTGTGATTATGATATTTGATCATCTCACAGAGATGAATCAATCATTTTCATTTGAATGAATCATAGTAAAGGATCCAAAATGATTACCTTAACAGAATTTGCCGCAGAAAAAGTAAAAGATCTAATCGCCAAACGCCCTAATCCTACTGTGGGTTTAAGAGTAGGTGTCAGAGGAGGTGGTTGTTCTGGTTTCTCTTATTTCCTAGAGTTTGCTGAAGAACAAAAAGAAAGCGATCGCGAACTAGACTCCCATGGCGTAAAGCTTCTTGTCGATAATAAAAGCTTCTTATATCTCGCTGGTACTGAAGTTGATTTCCAAGATGGTTTAGGTGGTTCTGGCTTTAAATTCTCTAATCCTAATGCAAAGAGAACTTGTGGCTGTGGTGAAAGCTTTAGCGTTTAATTTTCTGATCTCCTTGGTTTTACTCTCGTGTCAAACCTTTCCTAAACCCAAGGATTATAGTGATTCGCCTCAGAAATTACATTCGATTCTACAAGGGCAAGATCATATTAAATCTCTCACTGGGGAAATCGCTGTTGAACTTTGGGAGAATCATCAAAAGTTATTTTTTAGGCAGTTTTTTGCGACTAAAGCCAAAAACTATTTGAGAATAGATACCATTTCTCCTTTTGAGCAACCGATCATGACCTTGGTTTCAAATGATCAAGAGATTAAATTATATGAACTGGAGAAAAAGACTGTTTATGTGGGCAAACAATCTCCAGCAAATTTCAGGCAATTGCTTAGGTTCCCCATTTCAGCTGAGGAACTCAGCGCAGTGATTCGTGGGCAAGTCCCAAGAATCAAGGATGAAGGTGGTATGGTATCTTGGGATGCTGATCATAATGCTTATGTGCTTGAATTACAAAAAGATGAACTTAAACAGATCATCAAGATTCATGCGCTGAGTCGTCAAGTGATTTATATTTCTCATTTTGAAGGTCAAAAGAAGATTTTGGAAATAGAATTATTGGATTATGATGAAAAACAAAATATTCCTAAGAATATATATTTAAAATTACCTACACAAGATATCATTATGGTGATTAAGCTCAAGGAATTTGAATGCAATGTTGAATTTCCAGATGAAACATTTCAACTTGAATTACCGAAAAGAGTAAATATCGAAAATATTGATTGATTTTTATTTTATAGGTGTCTCTTGTTCCACAGGTTTATTGGATTGTTCCAATTGATTCTTCTTCCATTCTTGAAATTTCTTCCCTTCATTGGGGTGTGCTTTCACCCAATCTTCAAACGAAACCTCTTCGACTTGCCCTAATTCTTTAAGCTTATCTAGGGTCTGATATTGCACTGCATTTGCATTCCCTTGTTCCTTCATCTGAAATGCAAAAACCAATGCAGCCACACACAAAATGCCCCCAATCACGGAGACCCACATCATACTCTTACTCATTGTCAATCCCTTTCTGATCGATATCTTAAGTGAATTGCCTTTGATTATAAAATAAAGAAAAAAGAAAAATCCATGAAAAAAAACGGAAATTCTCTAAAAAAAACTTTAAATAAGCTAAAATCAAGATCTATGTTATTGAGAGAATATCCAAGGAGTTTATATGCGTTTTTTGACCATCATGATGATCAGCTATTGCTTAATGTCTTGTTCATCAAAGTCAGCTGTTGATTTAGAGGAAATCAATTGTAGAAAAGCGATTCGTATGATTAGGGAAGCCACAGACCCTGAATTTGGGAAGTTGATTAAAGCGCAACCCATTACATTGATTCCAGAGCGCACAAGTGGGTGTGCGATGATTTTCACACGTGTTCAAGAGGAATCTACAGGTGAAGTATTGGGAGAATCCACTCAAGAGAATTCTCAAGAGTTTGCAGTAGTTTTGCCAGATATCGATCAAAGAATGGAACTACAAGAACTCAATTCTTTGATGAAAAAAGGTCCCATTAAGATTGATATGGATGTAAGGGAAATATGGGGGGATGAGATTCCTGAACTTGTAGTGACTGAAAAAGCCTTGAAAGCCTCTGATCAGTATCAAGGGTTAAGGATTTTCTCATTTGTGCCAGGTGTTCCTTATGCCAAAGAGATTTTAAGCACACCCTTGTATATCAAAAATAGTGAAGGTATCGCATCTTTGGCGCAATGGAGCATTGAGAAATTTGAAGAACAAACCATTGTTCTGCTCAAAGCTTCACGTATGGAACAAGTATTTAGTTGGAATGATGCTACTCAAAGTTTTAAGCTTGATTTAGCAGCAACAGAGAGGAAAAAGTTATCTTCTCCGAGTTCAATCAAAAAGAAATAAGATAATGTTAAATAATCAATCTCAGATGCCCTTTGTGGAAAGGCTGAAAAAAGGTCCTATTCTCTTTGATGGTGCGATTGGCACGCTCTTGTATGAGAGAGGTGTTTTTTTAAATCAATGTTTTGAATATATCAATATCACTCAACCTAGTTTGGTCAAGCAGATTCATAGGGATTATCTCAATGCTGGGGCTGAAGTATTGACAACAAATTCATTTGGTGCCAATGCGATGAAATTAAAGAAGCATCAATTACAAAACGAAGTAAGATCCATTAATCTTGCTGCTGTAAATCTTGCCAAAGAAGTCGCTGGACAACAAGCTTATATCGCGGGTAGTGTAGGACCCACTGGTATTGCATTTCAAGATTTAGCCAAAGATATAGGGGTAGAAGCATCTCAAGCACTCAAAGAACAAATTCAGATCTTGGTAGAAGCTGGGGTTGATTTGATTTGTTTTGAAACATTTACTGTGCTTCAAGAATTAGAACTAGGGATTGCCATTGCTAAAAAATTCAATATTCCCATTGTCGCTTTATACACTTTTCAAGAAAATGGTTTAAGTGCAGATGGTCAAAGTCCAGCATTGATCGCACAAAGGTTAGTAAATGCAGGGGCTGATGTGATTGGTTCAAATTGTGGGGGTGGACCTGATATGATTTTTGAAGTGACTGCACCGATGGTTGGCTTTGGTAAGCCAGTATTAGCGCAAGCCAATGGTGGAAGACCAGAGTTGGTAGAAGGCAGAAGTATCTATACAGCAAACCCTGAATTTTTCTCAGTTTTTGCAAGAAGGCTGATCAAAGCTGGCGTGATGTTAATCGGGGGCTGTTGTGGGACAACGCCAGAGCATATCAAAAAAATGGCTGGTGCCGTAAAAATGCTTTCAAATCACAAAAATGATGAGAGTCATCTAGAAGTATCAGCGCCAGCCAAAATCCCTTTGGCACAAAGAAGTGCATTTGGACAAGCCATCAGTAAGAAAGAATTTGTTTGTAGTGTAGAACTCAATCCACCCATTGCTTCATTTGATCTGAGCAAAGTCATACAAGCCACAAATGCTTTAGCAAAAGCGGGTGTGCATACCATTAATATCGCAGATGGACCTAGGGCAAGTTTAAGGATGAGTAATTTGTCAATGGCACAAATTATCTTACAACAAACCCAAGTATCCCCCTACTTCATGTATGTTGTAGAGACAGAAGTTTCCTAGGCTTACAATCCCATCTCTTAGGTGCACATGTATTAGGCATTAGAAATCTTGTTGTGATTACTGGAGATCCCCCAAAATTAGGACCTTATCCTCATTCAAGCGCTGTATACGATATGGATAGTATTGAGCTTTTGCGTGTGATTAAAGGTTATAATGCTGGGATTGATCCTAGTGGTAAAGAAATGGAACCCACATCGTTTGTATGTGCGACTGGTGCAGAACCAGCTGCGATTGATTATCAACGAGAGATCAAGAGATTAAGATTAAAGAAATCTGCTGGGGCTGATATTGTGATGACTCAACCTGTATATGATCAAAAACAATTAGATCGTTTTTTAATCGATACTGATGATATCGGGATCAGTGTGATGCTTGGATTATGTCCACTAGCGAGTTATAGAAATGCAGTATTTCTCAATGAAAATGTACCAGGGATGCAGATTCCTAATCATATCTTGAAACGTATGAAAGATGCTGATGAAATGGGTAAGGGGGCACAAGAAGGGATTTTGATTGCCAGAGAGACATTGGAACTTGTGAAACATAAGGTACAAGGGGCTTATATCATGCCACCATTTGGGAAATATGAACTCGCTTTGCAAGTACTTGAAGGGTATCTACATCCGATAAATCAGCCAGAACATCATCAACCCTGCTGTTCGTTGCATTCATAATCATATTTTTCTTGCTTTTATTCGCTTTTTCTCTATGTTTTCTTTATTTTAATGATGTAGCATGATTGTGCTTATCCCCATTGACAAAGCTTTGAGAAAAGGCAATTTTATGTCTAGATTTAACAAGAGAATTAATTTTAAGTATTTGAATATATTAGCTTTACTGATGTCTGCATGTAGTGAGAATGATATCCCAAAGAATGCAAATACACCTAGTGTACCAGCAGGTGATTTTAGGGGACTAGAAGATTTTGCATCATTGAGAATAGAAGATATGCGATCAGACAGTGATTTTTACATTTTGCCTGTTGCTACTGATATGGCTGTTGTTGCTACTGATATGGCTGTTGCTACTGACATAGCTGTTGTCGATCCAGATATGGCTATGGTTGTGCCAGATATGGCTATGGTTGTGCCAGATATGGCTGTGGTTGTGCCAGATATGGCTGTGGTTGTGCCAGATATGGCTATGGTTGTGCCAGATATGGCTATGGTTGTGCCAGATATGGCTATGGTTGCTGATATGGCAGACATTCATGATCATGATGTGATAGATGATCATGATCATGGTGGATTGCAAGTGGATTTGGGTATGGTTGGTAATATTGATCTCTTGAATTTTGATGCGACTTGTGGAGATGCAAGTGCATATCAAAGCAATCTTCCCCAATGTGCGGCTGGATCAACAAGAACCACAGATGCAGTGAGTTTTGCGCATATCGCTGATGATATTGCAATTTCCTATACCCAATCTCCTCCTTCAAGTGGTGATCATCGTGGTATGTGGGCTAAATATGGTGAGTATAGCCGTTTACCCCCTCAAAGATGGATACACAATCTAGAACATGGTGCAATTGTCTTCTTGTATCACCCTTGTGCACCTGCTGAACAAATTCAAGCATTAAGAGATATTGCAAGAGCGCAACCCAATGATGCTGATACTGCTAATCAATTTAGATGGATTTTAACACCTTATCCTAATCTCCCTAGTTCTATTGCTGTTGTGGCTTGGACTAAGGATTATGCTGCAAATTGTATCAATACAAATGAAATTCAAACTTTCATCAATGACAATTACCGACATGGCAGAGAAGATGTATCTGCTGATGGTAGTTATGCAACTGAATGGATAAGCCGTTAAAAATGTTTGAGAAAACAGAATCGATCATAGAAGCTTTTTGGCAAGGTTTATTTGGGGGGATTTTTGAACTCCTTGTTTTGTCTGCCGTGGCTTTTTTTGTAAATATTATCTATCAACGAAAACAAGATCTAGCGAGAGCAAAACGAGATTTAATCGATGAGATCGATGATTTCTCTAATTCTTTTTATGCACCTAGAAAATCTTATCAAGCTTTGATCGATGACCCAGCTTTATTTGGGGAACTCTTAGATGAACAAAATAAAAAGATCTATCTTCATCAAGCGATGTATGATCAACTCAATGAAATTA
>JACCDO010254179.1_pt1 | contig 10015 bp, 11 predicted proteins | sample 7446101 | NCBI WGS metagenome assembly JACCDO01 (sample SAMN15323440, study PRJNA562643) | freshwater metagenome | isolation source: river surface water | place: USA:Blue River Watershed | collected 2017-08-16
ATAAAAATTATAAAAAGTTTTAAAAATATATAAAAACTATTAAAATTACTATAAAAAAAATTAAAAATATATAAAAACTATAAAAATAACTATAAAAACTATAATATAACTAAATAAAAATAATAGTAAAAGTATACATGTATGCTAAAATATTTAAGATAATATAGTATAAAAATATTAAAATATTAAAAATAATATTAAAAAGTATAATAAGAACTCAATAAAATTTGTGTTTATGTGCGCGCGCGTGAGGGGTATAAGGAGGCCATTTAGGATTTATATATCTGTAAAAGTATATATGTATAATAGAATATTTAAGAATTTACTATCTTTTTTATGTGTGTTGAGGGTCTGAGAATTTTGAAAATTTTCTGCAAATTGAAAATTTCCGCAAAATCGCAAAAACTCAGTCTAATTAAAAATGCTTTCGAAAATGCTTTAAAAACATATAAAAGTATAGTTAATTTAATGTTTTGAGCTAGATTTGATATAGTTTCTGAGTGGTAATTTAGGATTTTTTTTGTAATCAAAAACTATTGAGATAAACAGGGTTTTCGTAAATAAAAAAAATAATTTTCTATTTTTTTAATATTTTATTATGAAAAACTATAGATCATAAACGAGGTTTAAAATAAATACACAAAAATAATACACAAAAAATTTGAAATTTTAAACATCCCAAATAAGCCATAGAACAAATTTTTATATCAACCCCCTACACTGAAAATGAGTGCATCATTAACCCAGCCTAGTGCTCCCCGGCCTAACAGCCAAACTGAAACAAAAATGACGGAAGATTTGCGTGCATATTGGAAGTGGCGTGTCGATGTCTGGTTTGATTGCTTTAAAAGCCACCCAGAACAGCGTGATTGTTATGATTGTTTTAATCGGTGTTGTGAATTTTTTGAGTGGAGCGGTCCCGGCCGTTGTCATGGCGAAGAGTGTGATTGTGATTATTGTATTCCGGCGAGTTCAACATTTTGTGCATGTGAAGAGTGTATTCCAGATATTGTTGAGTTTGATGTGATCGGTGAAGTTCCTTTAGTCCCTGTACCGCATTCTTATTTGTGCAAGTGTGTTAAGTGTGAAGAAGATTCTTAATATTTGTTTATTAATAAAAATAAAATAAAAATAGTTTTTTATTTATTGTTTATTACAAGTAATTTATCTTCACATTTATATTTTGTAATAATATCGTATAATTTATATATATCATCACATTTAGTATGTAAATATTTGTATACAGTATCATGAAAGATTTTATAATCATATATATTTAATCTTACTTTTTTATTTTTTAAAATAATGTTAATAAGATAACATATTTCGTCACATGAATTTATAGTATATGTTTCATATAAATGTTTTGTATTACTTGTAATAATATGTTCGTAAGAGTTTTTTTTATGAGGATAAGAATGTTTAATAATATATATAATTATTTCATTGACTATTTTATAATTATCGGTAAAAATATTAATAAAATCGATATTGGTTAATAATTGTGTTTTTAAAGTAAAATCTGTTATTTTACTTAGAGTATTTTGTATAATATAATTTTGTATATCTTCGGGTAGTTGTTGATATTTATTTTTAAATATTTCTAAATTATCTTTGTTTATTTGTTTATTATTTATGTTTATATTTTCTAGAATATCTAAGTCTAATAATTCTTTAACAAGTGTATTTGTGTCTTCCATTATTTTATTTAAATAATTATTAAGTTATCTATATATTTAGTTAATTTAATAATATATCAATTTTTTATTAAGATGTAATTTTATAATATATAAATGGAATTGTATACATTTACTAATTTACAAATAGGAGGTATTAAAAATAATTATAAATTAATTCCTCTTAAAATAGTTAAAATATTTGAGCCATTAGCAAATTATTATGATATATCTCGTAAATCACGCGGATTAGAAAAATCTACAAAAAGTGATAAAGGATTTTTACAGTTATATAAAGAATTAAATGGTAAATGGGACAAAATGAAATCATTGCCTGTTAAAAAATCAAAATCTGATGGTGAGAAATGGGAACATCATAGAGATGATTATTGTAAACGTAGAATATCTATGATTGGTAGAGCAAAAAATTACGATTTATATGATGATGATGGACTACCAACAATCTTGCATTTAAATATGTTAATGTGGGCTGCATCTCCTGACTATAAAAATATTATTAAAAATTATAAAAAAATTGCTACAAAAATACAACAAAAAATAAAAAATTGAATAAGATTATATATTAGATAACAACATAATTATATAGTATTATTAACATAAATATTAAAATGTCTTTCTTTCGTAATTTTTCATCTAAATCTATTACTACTTTGTTTCCAGTTGTAAAGCAGGAAGTTTTTGTAGGACGATGGGCTATCCCACATAAAAATACAGAAACAGTTATTAATCAAATTTTTGATAGAAATAATGAAGATCATTGTGGTGTATGTGTAGATAATAATAATCTAATCAAAAAAAATATTGTAGAAGATGATCACGATGATGACTATTATCGACCATTTTTTATGTAGTAAATTATTTAATAAATATTTTTTTACAAGTAATAAGTATCGTAAAATATTATTTAATTATTCGTAATTAATAAAATTATTATTATTATTGTATACTTTTTATTTTTAAAATAAATATCAAAAAAATCCTATAATAGGATTTATCATAATCTAATACATATATACTTTTATTAGTATAAAAATAGAAAAAGAATATAAGCAAATTTGCAGAAAAATAGTATATAAAATATACTCAGGGAGATTTTAATTTAAAAATACATTTGATAAATTTTAAAAATATTTTTTTATGTTATGAAAAATTTAAAAAAATCTCCCTGGACATTTGCAAAAAATATTTTTTACAAGTAATAAGTATCTAATTTTTATTTATTTTATTAAAATAATTACATAATATTTAGTAATTAATTATTAAACATACTACTTTTTTTATTATTATTTATTTTATATTTTCTGCTCCTAAAAAATCCTATTTAATGATTAACTAATATAATGATACTTATATACTTTTACATCTATAAAAATATATAATTATAGACTCTTGTTACTTGTAAAAAATATAATTATATATATAATTATAATAAATATATTTAACTGTATTAATTGTAATATAATTATGTATAAGTGTGAAACTTGTAACAAGACATTTGAATTTAATTCTTTATTTCTTAGACATAAATCAAAAAAATTAGGTTGCAAACAAAAAACTATAGATTATGATGCAAAAATTAAAGATATTGATGATAAAATATTATTGACTACTAAAAATTCATTAGAAACAAAAACTAGATGTTTATTTTGTGATTGTGAATATAAAACAAAAAGTAATCTCACCCGACATATTAATAAATCATGTACAGAAAAAAATAAATTAATTGATGAACAAAAACAATTAATACAAGATAGAGATAAAAATGAAAATAAAATATTAAAAAATATGTTAACAGAATTATTAGAAAAACAAGCAAAACAACAACCAATACAACAAATACAACCACAACAAAACATAACTAATAATATAACCAATAACAACATAACCAATAATGTAATCATGATTAATAATTTTGGTAATGAAGATCTATCACATATAACATTAGAAGATTATAAACAATATCTCAATACTTATTTCAAAGGATTTATTAACTTTATAGAAAAAGTACATTTTGATGATACTATGCCTGCAAATCATAATATATGTATTACTAATTTAAAATCTAAAGACATTAAAGTATATGAAGGAGACAAATGGGTAGCTAAACCAAAAACAGATATTATAGATAAATTTCTAAGAAAAAAGTTAAACACTTTAATAGATAAATGCGAAGAGTTAGAAGAAACCGATCAAATTACTGAAAAAGTTGTTGATAAATTTTCTGAATTTCAAATTAATTATATGGATGATTCTGCTAAAAAGAATACAAAAAATGATGTTATATTAATGATGTATAATAACAAAGATAAAGTTAAGACAAAATAAAAATTGAAATATTCAAGAGTCTAAAATATCATACAAAAATTATTATAATTAAATTTATCATGTATTACCACGAACACATTTGCACTATCCCCACTAACACGGACGCAATTCCCGTGACCGATGTAAACACATTTTCTTTTGTTGTTGAGAAAAAATTGCGTCCGTGTTTGCGTCCCTATATTCGCTTATACCCCAAACCAGAAAAAAAAGTGGTTTTTGATTTGGAAAAAAACCAAACAAAATTATTCGAAAACACCACTACTGAGGAAGAAAAAATCGAAATCCGAAAGATATTGTTTCAAATCGTCATAAACAAACGGAAGAGGGCATATGGCTTGTTGAAGGATGATGATGATGATGAGGATGAAGATGAGAACAAGGTTACAGTCAACTCTAAAGGCAAAGCTACACGCAAGCATAAAGTCAAAGTAGATTCCAATCATAACAAACGCTACTGCATTGAAGAGGAGGATGAAAACGAGTACTAATAGGATTTTATTTAATATTTATTTTATTTTTATATTACGACAATAAATAAAGAATTACAAACACACACTTATCCGAAATAAAATTAAAAGTCTCGAACATACCAGATTTGATCTCATCAATATCATCTGTCTTAAACCCAGAAGACTCGATGGTCTTAGAATAGACAATTTGTCCATTCACAATAATATCCATCTTGTATTCAAAAGAATCATTCTCATCAAGAATGTTATCTACAGGCGACGCATATGCTGTAGTAGAAGTCTTGTAAATTTTAACACGAATATTCTTTTGTTTTTGAAGAAAATGAAGCTTCTTCTTATTCAAAACAATTTTACCCTCCTTTTCATAGAACAGTTTATTTTGTGTTCCCCATTGATTGATCTTATCGATGCTTGTGATTGGTTTCACATCATCATTTTCCTTATCGATATAATAGATATTATACCGATTAATAATTAGTTTGTTGAGATACAACTTAATTGACTTTGCTGACATTATAGTATTTATTATACACTATCTAAATTTGATTTATATGGTTAATATGGATTTATATATAATAAATCTATATAGGGATATACACACATTATAATATTTCAATTTTTTTATAAACAAAGATTAACATAAGTAATTTTTACTATCACTGTTTTGTGCGCACTTATTGCGACAAACATTGTAAACAATACATGGTCCAAAATACAGAGAATTTCTAACTAGACTTACAGGAAAACATATACAACTCCAAAAACTAAATGATCTATATGACCCCCCAAATTCACGATCTAATATAAAAGTATCCCAAAATTCTATACAATTTTTAGGACATCTTTCTGCTGTAGAATTACAGGTACAGAACTTTTCACAAGAATTCTTGTGAGGATTTAAATCAGTCTTTTTAGGCTCATCGAGATGAGAAATAACAGGCTGATTAACAATAATGGTATTATAAGAGGAACTCATTTTAGGTTTAATAGTATCTAATTTATATAGATGGAATATTATATAAATAAAAATTTCAATTTTTTAATTAGGCACTCAACGGTATATTTCCTCTTCAATAGTATCCTTTGTAATTAATCGATATACCATTACAGGTTTTGTTCGACCAACACGATGAATACGACCAATTAATTGTTTTTCTATTTCTTTGCAATACATATGATCTTCAAAAGGTTCAAAAATTATTAAGTTATCAAACTCTTTCAAATCAATACCTTCAGCATTTTTCTCAGATGATAATAATAATACCTTACAATCTTCTCCTTTAATATAATCACCTAGTGTTAATGATTTGATATTTCTTTTATTTAAAATATTACAAAATTTATCAAGTACATTGAATTGTGAAAATATTATAAATTTACTATCAGAATTTAGAACAAATTTAATAATTTCATGTAACTTTGGACTATTATTAATCTCTGAAATTTCTTGAACAGTGATGATATTATCTGAGGTTGTTTGTTGACGGCAAATTGGACATTTAATATCTTCAAACATTTTAACAAAATGATCTATACACATTCCACAAAAATAATGTCCACAAGTTTTTAGATATTTAATAGGTGGTTCATGTTCATTAAGACAAATTGCACAATTATTTTCTGATTGTTTATTTTCTAATATATTTGTAATTTCTTGAATAGAATTTATAAAATATTCATAACCAGATTTATGCCGAGAAACAACTTCTTTTTGTTTTTCAATTAGATATTTATAATGCTTTTGTCTATTAATAAACTCTAATTGATCAAATTTATCTTCATTTTGAATAATATTATCTAATTGTGTATTTAATTCATCCAATTTTAAGTTTTCTGTTTCATATTGTTTTTTATAATGGTTAATACCATATGCCTTTAGTTCTGCAGGTGTTTTAATATCTGCATTAAACATAAGTTGTACTTCTGATATAATCTTTCTTAAATTTTGTTTATTAAAAGTTGTTTTAGCTTCAGTATCATATAAATCTCTCTGAACTTTATCAAGTGTAACAAAAATATTATTGATTATTAATTCAGGCCATACATAATCTTCTTTCATATTTATTTTAACATTTTTTAAAAATAGTTTAACAATATTGTGTTGAAGGTCGGGAATGTTTGCAATACGTTCATTAATAAAATTTTTCCCAGAAAGAAATTTAATAATATTAAATAATGATTGTTCATTTACAAATGGTGTCCCTGTGATACCCCATCGAGATTTAATATTACTCGTTACAATTTGTTTAAATAATGCCAATTCTTTTGTATAAAGTATATGGATTTCATCAATACCTATTATTTCAAAATTATCTAGAATATGCTTATCTAGTTGAAGAAATGTTTTTAAATCTGAAAAACTCATAATTTCTATATTTGTATTAAAAATATCAAATAAAATATGTTTTTTAAATTCATCTAACCACACTTTTTTAATAAAATCATTTGGTACTAATACAAGAGATCTTTTTTTAATTTCTAATAGAAACAGAATAAATTGTAGTGTTTTACCAGTACCAGGTTCATCTAGAATCATTCCACTATTAATCTGGCAGATTGGTATATCTTCTTCTTTAATAAATTGTTCTCTAACAAAATCATATATAAGTCCATTATCAAATTTCATAATAAGATTATCAGTGATAGATATTTCAATAGGATTATTATAAATATCTAACATGCATGAAATATTATTAATTTGATGATTAAATAATTTAGTAAAACAATAATCTGGACTAGTATATGCAAGATTATAAAATTTTTTTTGTTCAATATCTTGAGTAAATAAGCTTAGACGATATGAGTGAAAATCCATATTTAGAATATTATTTTTCATAAAATAGTCATATTTAAAAATTAATTCGAATTTTTTTATAAAATTTGTTGTTAATAGTTCTGGATTTTTAATTTTGTAGAAATAGATTTTGATTAAAAAAGTTATAGTATCATGCATTTCTTCGTACATTATACCATATATATCAAAATTATCTCGAATATCATCATCATAATAATTTGGAATTGGATTAAAATTATTTGTTTCATTTATAAACTTTACAAAATCTAAGTTTTTATGAATATATTCTGATTTTATTAATTCATCATAATTAATAGAATCCTTAATTTTACCCACGATATAATTAATATGATAAGAATTATTAATATTAGTAAAGCTTTTAGGAGAGATATTAATAAACGGAACTATATAATTAGTCATATTGATAACTTAATATATTTAATATAATAATATAAAAATAAAGAAATGAATATCTAGTTTTCAACTTTTATTTGATTAATTAACTTTTATTTGATTAATTAACTTTTATTTAGTTTATTTAATAATTGTTGATCTCGAATTAAAAAATCATCTAAAGTATGAATATAATTATGATGTCCTACAATAGAATAAAATTTATCAGTTGCATCTTTTTTATTATATTTTCTTAATATACTTTCTCCTCCTGGATGAGTTTTTACAAAGTTAGAAACATCATACCATTTATCACTTATTTTTATATAAGTATTCGAACAAAATATATCACATATATTATCACACATAATATAATATTAATATATTATTAATATATTATTTATTTAGTTAATTTATTTTTTAATAGTATCAAAGTCTAAATTTTTAAATTTATAATAAGTTTTTTTTTTACTATTTTTTTTCACTTGTAATGCCCCTCCTTTTTTTGGTTTTTTGTTAATAACAACAAATTGTGGAGGATTAATAGATATATTTAAATCCTCATAATTTTCAAAAATAAAATTCATATATTTGTATGAAACATTATTTCCTATTCGTGATAAATCATATAATAAATTTTTACCATATGTAGTTGAATACACAGCAATATAATTTTGAATATGGGTATTTACAATATCATTTGTAGCTACAGGAACTTCATAATATTTTAAATTACTTAATTCAACATTAAAATAATCATATATGACTTCTAAATAATTTGTTAATACATATTGTTGATCTGATCTAAATAGATATGGTTTAAATTCAGATATATTATCTATAAAAATATGATTATAAGATATATTATTTGTTATAATTTTATTAAAATTTTCAATAAAAAATGGTTCTGTAATTAATAAATCACATACATGTCTATATTCTTGCGTAGATACAATTGGCATATAATATTTTAATAATAATAAAATAAATGATTTAATAGCTACAACTGGTATTATATTCTTTTCAATAATTAATTCATGTAAATCAATAAAACTATATAATGGTTGATTTTTTTTTTCTTTAATTATATTAATACCATTAATAATTATATATAAAAGGGCCCACATGTAACAAAATTGATTTTGATTATCTACCCCGAGAACATATTGTTTAAAAGAATTTGCATATCTTGCTTTACTTTTTGATATTAATGGATTCATAACATTATAAGACCCCCCTGTAATTTCAAGTGAATATATTTTTGTTGATTGTTCTGTATATAAATCATTTACAAAATATAAACCAGTAGTATCAAATAATTTTTTTACAAATATATCACGAAAATTATATGCAGATAATTGAATTTTATTATTTACAGATTTCATCATACTATCAAAAATATGTATTGTATCAATTCCATTAAAAAACATAGCTCCATAGTGTCCAAAAGACCCTTCATCGTATTCAAATAAACATAATACACATATATTTGCAGTAAAACTAAATGGAGGTGGATTAGTAATTTCTATTATTTGTTTTTTTACTTTTTTCTTTGTAGTTTTATAAAAAGTATCTGTATCAGTTTTAACACCTGTGGCTGTAGTATAATAATGTGTAAAAGGATATTCATCTTCATCTACTGTATTTTTAATATGATAAAATTCTAATGGTATACCATTATGCATAAATTCTACTAATAAATTCTTAACTAATATTTCAAAAATATCATAATCTGGGTTATTGAATATTGATGAAAATAATTTTGTAGCATTATCATGATATAAAAAGTTTAAATTATTATTTCCTAATAAATAATTACAAATTTGTGAAATATCTAAATATTTATCTTCTTCTGAATTAAGATTAAATTTTGTAAGTAATCCAGTATTTAATTCAAGTGGAACGTCGGACATTTGTTACTATATAATATAATAATATATTATATTATTATATTAATTCAAATGGATTTATATTAATTCGTTATCTTTCATGTATTTTTTAACAAATACTATAAATCTTTTTGTTTTTATTATTTCATCTTCTTCTTCAGGACTTATTGGTTTTTGTTTATTAGTCATACCATCTAAACATATTTCTCCAGAATCATTTGTTTTAGTAAAACAAACATTATCATGTGATACAGGTTTACATTTTTTATCTCTATTACATAATTCTTCATGATCAAATAATTCATCTTCACAAAAGTGTGTATCAAACTTATCTATATTATCATCAATATTTATTTTAATTATTTTATTTTTTTGTATTTGTTTATTAACTTCATCAGTATTAATATTTTCTATTGTTTTTTTTATATCATCAATATCTCCTTTATG
>JACCDO011628827.1_pt1 | contig 10015 bp, 13 predicted proteins | sample 7446101 | NCBI WGS metagenome assembly JACCDO01 (sample SAMN15323440, study PRJNA562643) | freshwater metagenome | isolation source: river surface water | place: USA:Blue River Watershed | collected 2017-08-16
GGAAGTACCTATGCAGCCGACGAAACACTTTTAAAAAAAAATATGGGATTTGGAGCTTTTGGATGGGATGGTGATTGTTCCCCACGAAGTTAACCCTGAACGAATCGAACACATTGAATCGATTTTTGAAGGTCAGGTATTGAGGTCGTCGGGTCTTGTTGAACAAGCAGAAGCTGCTTCGAAAACGAAAATTTTAGTTATTGACCAATATGGAATGCTCTCTAAAGCTTATCGATTTGGGACTTTAAGTTACGTTGGAGGCGGCTTCAACCGCGGAATTCACAACGTGCTCGAAGCCGCCGTTTACGGGAAACCGGTTGTTTTCGGACCCAAACACTCTCGATTTGTGGAAGCCGAACGACTCATCGAAGCGGGTGGAGCCATCAGCATTGATTCCGCCGAAGACTTCATGGAATGGATGATTGATAAAGCAGAACACGATGACCAATTAACCAAAATGGGGCACCAGGCCTCGATGCACATTCAACTCCACACCGGAGGAACTCAGCGCGTCCTGTTGGAAATCTCTAAAATCTTGGCCATCAGTTGATTGGCTTATTCCGAGCAATCCAATCGGGCGTAAAATGACCACCTACCCTACCCCAAGAATTGTATAAATAGGTCATCAAATAGCCCAACTCTACATCATTCAACGTAGGCTCCGAAGGCATGATTCCCCGGTAAGAAACACCGTTTACCACCATGGGGCCACTCACCCCCTGAACAATGTGTTGTAAGGTTCGAACCGAGTCGTGAAGCATGTAATCGCTTTTCTGTAAAGGTGGATACAACAATCCATTCCCCTCACCTTTTTCGCCGTGGCAGGCCATGCAATGTTGTTGGTAAATGCGTAAACCGTTGGCCACAGCCAATTCCTTTTCGGATCCAAATTCGCAACCGAATAGAAGCAACAACAAACCAAACCCTAGGAAATTTTTCATTTTTCTTCCAATAAGCGCGGTAGCTCCTTCATCAATCGCTCCACATCCTTAGGATCGGTTCCATCGTAAGCCCCACGCTTGTGCCCATTCCGATCCACCAAAATAAAAAAGCCACTGTGAACGTAACCACCTGGCTCGTTTTCATCGGCCACCATGTGGCTCATGAAATGGTTTTCCCCCAAGTTGTAAATGGAATCCTCGTTCCCGGTCAACATCCACCAATGATTGGAATTGATTTTTGCCCGTTTTCCATATTCAGCCAGCGTTCCCACCGAATCCCGAATCGGATCAATGGAGAAGGAAAGAATTCGAAAATCCTCCCGATCGCCAAACTTTTCGCTTACCCGTTTCATCTGTTTCAACATTTTCGGACAAATACTGGGGCAGGAAGTGAAAAAAAACTCGGCCACATACACTTTGCCCTTCACATCCGCGCCACGAATCACTCTTCCGTCTTGGTTCGTGAAGGAAAAATCGGGAATACTCGGATAAATGGTGTCATTCCCAACTACTTTTTCAGGATTACCCAAGAATGGAAGCTTGGGCGTAGTGGATTCACAAGCAAGAATAATTGCTAAAAATGGAAGAAAAATCAGGTGTTTCATGCGTACTTTGTAGAACTAACGCAAAGGTAGGTACAAGAGTTTCAAACATGAATCATCGGGGATTTGAAAAAGGCAGCGATACCGGTTTATTTACCGAAGTTTCGCATCGAACCAAACGGAACATCAACCCGGATGGAAGTTTCAATATCATTCGAAAAGGAGATAATTTCTCCGAAGATGGCCTTTATCACCGATTGGTGAATATGCCAATTTTTTCATTCCTATCGCTCATTTTTGGCTTTTATTTCGGACTGAACTTGCTTTTCAGTTTAGGATATTTCTACCTTGGGCCTGCAGCCTTTCAAGGAGTGGGAAATCACCAAGGGTGGGATTTCTTTTGGGACGTGTATTTCTTTGGTCTTCAAACCATTACAACGGTTGGTTATGGCTCAGTAGCTCCCATCGATCACTGGGCGTCGGCCTTAGCCGGAATCGAAGCCCTTTCGGGAATTTTAACCTTTGCGTTGGCCACCGGATTGTTGTACGGGCGATTTTCAAAACCAAGGGCAAAAATTCTGTTTTCCCAAAAAGCCATCATCGGAAAATTCCACCAACACGATGCTTTCATGGTGAAAATTGCCAACGGAAGAAAAAATGTACTTACCGATTTGGAGGCTTCTGTTATCATTAAGTTCAGTACCAAAGAGAAGAAGTACTACCGTCAGCAATTCCATGTTTTGAAGTTGGAATTGCAAAAAATTAACTTCATGCCCTTGAATTGGACCTTGGTGCATATCATTGCCGAAAACAGTCCGCTTTACCAAAAAACCAAAGAAGACCTTGCTCAAATGGATGCCGAAATCATGGTTTATATCAAAGGTTTCGACGATTCTTACCACCAAATGATTCAAGCAAAAACCTCGTACGTTTGCGGTGAAATCGTTCACAATGCCTCCTTCGTTCCTTCCTACCGAACCGATGAGGATGGAAATGTGCTGTTCTATCCCGACCGCATTTCTGAAATTGAAGTTCACGATGCGGAATAATTTCTTACACGATATTGCGGTGGTTGTTCGAGCAACCGGAGAACGCACAACCAGCATCTGCATTCAATTGCTGAAAGAACAGGTTGGTGAAATTGCTGGGGTTGTAGAAGGTCTTTCCCCCTTCAATGCCGCATCGCGAAAATCAGTGGAAATCGCCGTTGCAACCGGAAAAAAATACACGGCATTGGTCGATGCCGATGTGCTGGTCTCCCCCAACAGTTTATCCCATCTTCGCACTCTGTTGGAAGCTGCTTCGGAATCTACCTTTTTGGTGAATACGTACACCTTAGATAAATTTCATTTGGCGGGAAGAGAGGGCGGAATTCATTTTTACCGCACGAATTTATTGGCGAAATACTTGGAATTGGCCGAGGAATGGTCAGATATTCCTCGTCCAGAAGCCAAATTCCACCACTGGATGGAGCAACATGGTTTTCAAATCCTTCATGACCACCGCCTCACCTCCATCCATGAGTTTTTTCAATGGAGGAAGGATGTGCAACAAAAAGTGGGTTTTCGACTCCAAAAGTTGGGCATTGATCGACTTAAGCACGCTGCTTATTTGAGAAAGATGGGGTGGTTGGATCCTGATTTTTCGATAGCGGGTTCCTTGATTCGTCGTTCAGAAAATACCGCATCCACAAACCAGAGGTGGGAAGTCCCCCCATTTAATGGAAAGGAAAAAGCAGAAAAAATCGCCGGTTGGAACGTGCGAATCATGACGCAGCGATGGGCGATTTACGGGTACATTTATGTACAAATTCCGCTGAAGCGGTTATTTCGTTGACTGTTTCATAGCCGCTTGATACACTTCCCAAACCCGGTTTGCTTGGTTTTCCGATCCGAAAACCTTTAAAAACTCTTCGTTCAATCCCAATGAATGTGGGCGATTGCTCCTCAATTGAAGGATGGTTTCTTCGATCTTTAGCGTTATCAGCTCTCCCGATTCAGGGTATTTTTCAAGATGTTTCGCCACGTCTCCACAGTTGGTTGAAAAGAAATAAGTGCCCAAAACCAGCGCCTCCTTAATGATATTTGGGGAACCTTCGTCGGTAGATGTTAAAAAGAAAAAGTCAGACGCATGAACATTTTCAAGGACTTCCCGTTGCGAAAGGTCTTCCAACCACAACAAATGGTAGGTTTCGGGAAATTGTTGATTCAGTTCATCCCAAAAAGCTAAAAACCAATCGCTGTTTTTATTTTTTATTCTGAAATGGGAAGCATTTTTCCCAGGTCCGATAAATGAAATCATTATTCGATGACTTGGAATCCCATATTTCTCTTTGAGTTTTGAACGATCAAGATGGAACACTTCCCTCAACAGTTTTTCATTTAAACCCGATGGAATGATGGTAGAATACCCCGAAAACTCGGTTCTACGCGGATGGTCCTTTACAAAAATGAGATGGTTGTTTTTATTCCATGCTGCGACCGAAAATAGATTGAGAAACCTCCTCTTTAAATCGAATTTTGTTTGCAAATTGGGGTAATCAAAGCCACGAAAAGTAATCACTTGCGGGATGCGAAGGCCGCGCACAAACCAACTGTTAAATGCCCAGTGAATGTGGATGAGATCAGGTTGAAATTGGTTGATTTCTGTCCGAATCTTTTGGCGAAACTTCCAAGGATTTCGAATCCATGCACTCACCGGCGCATGAAAAACATGGTATTGAACACCAAATTTTTCATTCAACTGTTGTGTTTCACTTTTGACAAAAATTCCTGAAATGGGGTGTTTTTCATGAGGCCACTCAGAAGTTATTACAAAAACCTTCATGGGGCCTTATCCTCCAGCTTTTTTCACTTGGGAATAGCCCATTTCTTTCAGCCATACCAAAAGCTTGTCGCGAAAGTCGCCCTGAAGAATAATTTCTCCATCTTTGGCGCTTCCTCCAACCCCGCATTTCATTTTCAACTTCTTTCCGAGTTCCTGCAAATCGTCTTGCTGTCCAACAAAACCTCGAATGATCGAGGCTACCTTTCCGCCCCCCTTTCGCTCGAGATGAATTTTTAAGTTTTGCTGTTGGGGCGGTAACGTTTCTGCATCGTTCAAATTGAAAAACGAGTAATTGAACTCAGGATCGGTGGAATACACCACTCCTTCGCGGTTTTTATCTTTTTTTCCCATGTTACTTTTTAAAAGCCCAACGTGCAATTTCTTTCAAAGTTACTTTTTTTCCGTACATCAATACCCCAATTCGATAAATTCGGGCGGAAATGTAGGTAATAAAAACAAAGCTCAATACCATGGTCACCATGCTCAAAGCCAACTCCCAAGGAGCAACGGCATCAAAGGCAAAGCGCGCCATCATCACCACCGGAGCCGTAAGGGGAATCATGGAACTCCAAAATGCCGTGGCCGAATGCGGCTGAGCCACCGCCGTTTGGGCCAACAAAAATGCAACAATGATGGGAAGCGTTACAGGAAAAGTGAGTTGTTGTGCGTCTTGCTCTTGATCTACGGCCGAACCAATGGCCGCAAACAACGCAGCATAGGTTAGGAATCCGAAAATGAAGTAAAAGAAGAACACCAATAAGAATCCGGGAACATCCGCCATGGCCGAAAGCGCGTCGGGCGACATGGCATCGGGAGCGGCAGTAGCCGATGAAGAAACGGCATCGCCCAAAAAGGCGGGCAATACCAACGAAACCACAATCATCGTTAATCCAATCCAAATGAGGAATTGCAACAAAGCGGTGGCTGCGATGCCCAATATTTTTCCCATCATGAGTTGGAACGGCTGCACGCTCGAAATCAATACCTCCATGATTCGGTTGCTTTTTTCTTCGGAAACGCCGCGCAATACCTGCATGCCGTAAATCAAAATGAAAAAGTACATCAACATGCTACCCACCGTGGCCAATCCAAACGCTTTCTCGCTCGATTGAGAACTTCCTTCGGGTTTTACACTTTGAATGCTGAATTCCGGAGTTTTCAAGGAATCGAGTTTGGCCCTCGACACTCCGTTTTCTTCCAATTTTTTGTCTTCAACCGTTTTGGAAATATTCTCTGTGAGATAATCCTGCACCTTTAAACTCAAAGGCGATTGGCTGGTGAACTTCAAGCCTTGACCTGGGTTCTTTCCAAAAACCTCAGGGGTAATGGTAAGCAAACCCAAATTTTCATCCTGCGCCAAACTATCGATTAAAGCTTGGCCTTTCAATGGCGCAGGAATGAGAAGGAGTTTTTCCTTGCTAGGAAGTTTTTGATTCCACAAATTCGCTTCATCCTGCACCCAAATGGTTTGTGCCGAATCGTCCATTTTGGCAATCAAAACAGGAACCGCAATGAATGCCGACATTAATAACGGGCCCAAAATGGAGAGAATCCAAAATTGCTTGGTTTTTACCCGAACGAATAATTCCCTGGAAAGGATAAGGTAGATGGCTCTCATAGGGCAGAATTTTGAACGATTTGAATGAAAATTTCATTGAGTCCCGGAATCAATTCTCGGCAACTGTGGATGGTTAGCTGGGATTGAAGGGCCTTTTGCAACCACTCGTTTACCGAATGTTCGGCCATCGGTAAAACGACTTTTTGCCCGTCTTCCGTTTGAACAATGGAAAACCCTTGCATCCAATCGGGGATGTTTCCTTCAAATAGCAACTCAATTTCACTGGATTTGTGGGCCTGACGTATTTCCCGGGTGGTTCCCGAAAGCACCACTTTACTTTGGTGAATCATCACCAAACTATCGCACAAGGTTTCTACCGATTCCATGCGGTGGGAAGAAAACAAAATGGTGGCTCCCCGTTGTTTTAAATTCAGAATTTCTTCCTTGAGAATTTCGGCGTTCACGGGATCGAATCCGGAAAACGGCTCGTCCAAAATCACCAAATCGGGCTCATGAAGGATGGTTGCGATGAATTGCACCTTTTGTTGCATCCCTTTCGACAAGTCGGCCACGTGTTTGTTCCACCATTTTTGAAGGTCGAAACGTTCAAACCACTGTTTGCAACGAAGGGTTGCTTCCGATTTCGACAACCCTTTGAGTTGCCCCAAGTAGATGACTTGATCGGCGATATTCATCTTCTTGTACAGCCCTCTTTCTTCGGGAAGATAACCCACCTTTTGAATGTCTTCCCTGCGAATTGGTCGACCTTCAAAGAGCACTTCGCCTTCGTCGGGCGCAATGATTTGATTGATGATTCGAATGGACGTGGTTTTGCCGGCGCCATTGGGGCCCAGCAAACCAAAAATGCTGCCCTTGGGAATGGAAAAACTTACTCCATTGAGGGCCTTGTGCGCTTCAAACGATTTATGGATGTTGCGCAGTTCAATAAGATTCATGCTTTAAAGTTCTTTAAAAAAACCTGAATAAAAAACCATTTTTTACCCGAACTTCGCTGATCAATTGAACGATCTGTATAAATGACCGCTATGAAAGGACGACTATTTTGGATTTTTGGATTCATGTTTTTACTTAACGGCAATTCCTTCGCTCAGGTTTACCGTCAAGCCGTAGGAATTCGGGGAAATGGCAATCTTTTGGGATTTTCTTTTGTTCAACGAATTGCCCCTTCCTTAACTGGAGAGGTCATTCTTGAACGAAACCCCTTCGACTCGCACATTGCCGGAACGGTTCGCTTCCACAAAAGCACATTCGGCCCTCGCTTGAATTCGTACTTTGGAATTGGCGGACAAGCTGGATTTGTTCGATACGCGCCGGGTACTTTTGTTGGTTTGAATACGCAGTTTGGATTGGAGTACAAACTTCACTTCTTGCCCATTCAAACCAGCATTGATTTGATGCCCATGATCAATATCGGGCCGCACCCCAAAAACATTTACTTGCAAGTTGCTTTGGGAATTCGTTATGTTACCAAAAAAGATGAAACGCGAGGCTTGCGTGGCGTTATCAATCAAATGAAAAGCATGCCATGACGGATCGCGACCTCTTCTTAGAGCACACCATCGATTACTTCGGACCTCATGCCGAGCGCAAGGGAGAAATTGAATCACAACTGCCCACGTTCATTCAGTGGGATTTTGTTTTTCGTCCTAGCCAAAACCCCAAATTGAAACAATTGGAAGCTGAAGCTTTTCGTCCGGTTCAGCAATGGTTTCGCAACCAAGGTTGGCCCGTAGTACGGTTGCCCGAAAATACTTGGGAGTCGATCGAAAGCATTCCAGAAGAGGCTAAAGTTCCCGCTGAAGTCGTTGAACAAATCATGGCTCGTTTCGAGCAGATGGAAGACCAACGAAAAGGAGCGGTGTTTACCTTGTACTGCTGCGGAAGCGATCGCACGCATTGGACGGCCGCGCAAGCGCTATTGGAAGGCGGAATTACCCCCAAAGAATTTGCCTTGGTTCTCGCATCCGCCGAAATTACGGCCGCCAAATTGGCCGGTGAAATGAGCAAGGCCGATTGGAAAGAGGCCTTGAGGGAATTTGAAGATTTGGCGTACGACGCCCTCGATTTTGCCGACGAAGAAGCATGAAACGCATTGGATTAACGGGAGGAATTGGAAGCGGGAAAAGCACGGTCGCTTCGGTTTTTGCCACCTTGGGGATTCCGTGTTACGATAGCGACCGCCGCGCCAAAGAGCTCATGCTTGAAAAAGAATCTCTCCGAACCTTCCTCATTCAACATTTCGGACCGGAGGTCATCCAAAACCATCAACTCCAATCCTCCATCATTTCCAACGTTGTTTTCGAACATCCCGAAATGCTGGAAAAACTCAACGGTGCCGTACACCCCGAGGTGGGGAAAGACTTCGACGCTTGGTGCGAAAAGCAGACCTCTCCATATGTTTTGAAAGAAGCAGCGCTGCTGTTCGAAAGCGGGAGCTGGAAAAATTTGGATGCTATCGTTTGCGTTACCGCTCCAGAAACATTGCGAATTGAACGCGTGATGCAGCGCAACGGATTCTCCCGCGAACAGGTGAAGGCTCGGATTCAAAATCAAATGCCCGAAGAAGAAAAAGTTTCCCGATCCCAATTTGTCATCGAAAACGATGGAAACCATTCCCTCATTGAACAAGTGTTGGCCATCCACCAAACGCTTCTCAAGAAATCTTAATTAACAAAACCCCCTCTTTCTTTTTACAACTCCGTGTTTACCTTTGTGGGGTGAAGCGATTCATTTCCATAGCCTTACTTTTCTCTTTCGTCTTCGCACCGGCCGTGCCCGCTGCGGTTATCGATTGTTGTTGCACGGCCATGCAAGCCGAAAGTTCAAGCTGTTGTGCATCGATGGAAGATGAGGCGGATGCGTGCTGCAGCGATCAAGAATCGGTGATTCTCAAAAAATTCGAAGAAAAGGCGGCCTTTTTTCAAGAGAAATCGGTGGAGAAATCGGAAAAACCGATCTTGCATCCTCACGGAAAAGCGCCCAACGGGTTGGTTGAATTCGCTTTCAACCGGGCGCTTCAACTTCTTCTCCCCACCTCCATCAACATTCCCGAACGAGTCCCGTGTTCCACAAGGGATATCGTCAGCTTTTCAACCCATACTTCCCACCGTTTTGTGGGGATCGATTTTTCCATTTGGCGCTGTTGAGTTCAACCTGTTTTCACTTGAAAATACGTTGAACATCAATCCAAAAAAAATGAAAAAATCCATCTTTATCCTATTCATATTCGGCATTTTTTCGGCCCATGCACAAAACCTTTGGTTCGGAAAAATCATCAATAAGGCTTCTTTAGAGCCCATTTCCGGAGCCGTGATTCGGTTCGGAGAAAACGAATACGCCCTTTCCGATGCTCAAGGGCGATTCAAAATCAAATCATCGGACACCCTTCTCACCCTTTACTTTTCCCATCTCGGTTACGTTTCAGATTCATTGGTGGTTTCCCAACAACAAAAAGGAATTTCCATGCAGATGAGTCCGGCACCAGTGGAGTTGAAGGGTGCAAACATTGGGCGAAAGCGAAAATCGACCGAGATCAGCACCTTGGATTCTCGAGCGGTGCAAACGATCACCACCCGAGAGTTGCAAAAGGCCGCCTGCTGTAACCTCAGCGAAAGTTTCGAAACGTCGGCGGCTGTAGACGTTTCCCTTTCCGATGCCCTTACCGGCGCACGCCGCATCAAAATGTTGGGCTTGGACGGGAAATACGTGCAATTGCTCACCGAAAACACCTCGGAATTTCGAGGATTGGGGCAGGCATACGGCATTCAATACGTTCCCGGACACTGGATGGAATCCATTCAGATTTTGAAAGGGGCCGGTTCGGTTGCTCAGGGATACGAAGCATTTACCGGCCAAATGAACGTGGAATTGCTCAAACCTCGTGAAGCCGAAAAGTTCTCCATGTCGGCCTACCAATCTTCCCAAGGTCGATCCGAGTTAACGGCACACGTGGCCGGAAAAGTGAATACCGCCTGGCACGGGTTGCTGGCCGCCCACACCCAACAAGAACATATTCGGTGGGACATGAACCACGATGGTTTTTTGGATCAGCCGCTCATCAACAACGTGAACGTGTACAACCGCTGGCATTGGCAAGGAAAACGCGCCGAGAGTCAAATCGGAATCAA
>JACCDO010450782.1_pt1 | contig 10014 bp, 6 predicted proteins | sample 7446101 | NCBI WGS metagenome assembly JACCDO01 (sample SAMN15323440, study PRJNA562643) | freshwater metagenome | isolation source: river surface water | place: USA:Blue River Watershed | collected 2017-08-16
ACAAGTCGCATAAGCCACCAATCCTTCTTCTCTTCCCACAAAGCCCATTTTTTCAGTAGTGGTAGCTTTGATAGAAATATCTTCTACACCAATTTGTAAAATCTCGGCAATACATGCTTGCATTGCTCCAACATGTGGTTTGATTTTTGGTGCTTCTAAACATAAAGAGCTATCAATATTTACAATTTGATATCCTTTACTAGTAATTAGGTCGTATGTTCTCTTTAATAAAATCTTACTGTCTATATTTTTAAAAGCATTATCTGTATCTGGGAAATGAGTACCAATATCCCCCAAGCTTAATGCACCTAATAATGCATCGCATATAGCATGTAATAAAACATCTGCATCGCTATGGCCTAATGCACCTTTTGTATGAGGGATTTTAATACCACCAATCCAGAGGTCTCTGCCTTCTACTAATTGGTGAAAATCTATGCCAGATCCAATTCTTAATTTCATTAGTTTTTATTGAAAATATTTTTAAACCAATCAAATGCGCCACCGCTGTTTTCAGGTTTTGAACTGTTGTCCATTCCAAATGCTGAAATGGCACATCTAAATCCAATGGTGTTATTTGATTTATCTTGGTCTAAAAATCTTCTAGTGCCAGGATTTAACCAATACAATCCATCTTTCCAACTACCACCCTTGTAAACTCTAGATTTATTTGATATCAAAGTATTTACGCCTGTTTGATAAATTGCAATGGTGGAATCATCTCCATCAGCTACTGCATTAGCTCTGTATGGATTGAAGTCATCCATGTCAATATTGCTCATGGGTCTATATAAATCCAATACCCACTCGTTTACATTTCCTCTGATATTATAAATATTGAGAGGGCTTTGATTAAAGCTGTTTACTTTACTTGGCAAAGCAGCTCCATCATTCGCACGTCCTGACATGCCCATGTAATCACCTGTGCCATTTTTAAAATTTGCTTTATACATACCAACGACACCCTTGTCTTTTCCTTTTCCGTTACTGTTATATCTGATATTTTCATTACCAGTTGATGCCCAAGGAAATGCTGAATTCAGAGGATCGATAAAACCTTTACTGCTTGAATTTGGACCAGTTTTAGCAGCTTTATCAGTAGGAGATGTTTTTTGCAAACTTAATTTTGCTGCGTATTCCCATTCTGCTTCTGTCGGTAATCTAAAATCAGGTATCAAAACATAATCACCTAAGTTCTTGTTTAATTTTTTAGACTTGCTATTCTTTCTTGCAGAATCGGCTTTGTCATAATCAATCTGTGATTTACCTAAATAGGGGTTTTTGTTATCGATTAATCCATTAGCTCTTAAGGCAGCTTCATTTGCTCTGTCTGTTCTCCATCTGCAATATGCATTGGCTTGCTCCCATGTAACTCCCACTACTGGATAATCATTAAAAGCGGAAAATCTAAAATAACCTTCAATCATTGGCTCGTTATAAGCTAAATCTGATTTCCATACTAAAGTATCAGGAAGTGCAGCTTTATAGATGGAATCTTTACCCAAAGGCTTATAAACCTCTCTTAGCCAATTAGTATAATCTCTATATTTTTTATTGCTTACTTCGTATTGATCAATTCTAAAAGCACTTACGGTTACTCTGCGGATAGTATTATTCCAATCTCCAAAAATACTTTCCTCATCTAGGCCCATTGCAAAAGTTCCACCTCTTACTAATACAGTCCCTTCATAGGGGTCTTTTGGAGTGGGGCTAAAACTTATTTTTTGTATGCTTGAAGCGGGTTGATTAGATACAATAGCTGGCCCTACTAATAAGAACGCAAAAAACAGCAAAATACTGTTGACAAAATTCATAGTAATAATTTATTCAAATAGGTTAAAATACAATGCGAATATAGCAATTCTTATGTTAGTAAAACCCTAATTTTAGGACATGAAATGGCTTCCTGTCTGTTTTTTATTAATGGGTCTTTCCATAGTATCCCAAACTACATGCCAAATAGCCGATTTTAGCAAGGGTAAATGGGTGAAATTCTCTACTACCAAAAAAGCAATATATCAAGTAACGGGTGCTCAATTAAAACAATCTGGAATCAGCTTACCTATCAGTTCAAATAAGATTCAAGTTTTTGGATTTGATGCAAGTGTTTTAAATGAAAAAGTTCTCAATACTGTCCCTTATGGAAATAAAGAATTGGCCATTCTAATGAAAGATGGAGGTGATGGCATTTTTGATGAAAAAGATAGTTTTTTATTTTTCGCTGCTGGAAATTTAAAATGGAAGATGTCCATTGAAGGTAATTGGGAGCATCAAAAATTAAATTATTCTGATACCTGTAATTTTTTTCTGACTATTGGAGAGAATGGAAAAAGAATAAATTCATCGAACTACTTAAGTTCATCCAATCAGAAAATTAGGAATTATCAATCACATATTTTATGGGAACAAGACTCGATAAATTTATTGAATAGTGGTAAACTTTGGCTGGGCCAGCCAATGGGACAGGGCTCTGGAAAAATTGGATCAGTTAGTACGATCATTAATAGTAAAAATATTATTGAAACGGAGCCTATTATTTTTAATACACAATATGTTTCTTCAAATTATAATCAAAACGCACAATTTGATTTAAAATGGAATGATATAAAATTAAGAAGCACATCCATCAAGCCAATATCCGGATTGGTCTATGATGCAACTGCCAATAAATTAATGGATAGTTTTACTTATTGGAGCAACACAAATAATACTACTCCAGTAAGTTCCAATCTAACAGTTCAATATCTTGCTCCTTTTGGAAGTACAGGCTGGTTAGATTTTGTTGAAATTCATATGAGTAAGCAGCTGGGTTTTGGAGATGAAAAATACTTTTCTTTTAGTGGAAAATCCGACAACCAAAATTATATATACGAATTAAGTGATGCAGATTCAACAGCTATGGTATGGGATGTTACCAGTCCATTGGAGCCGATTGGTTTTCAAACAATTTATCAAAATAATATTTTAAGTTTTTCAAGCAAGGGGAATAATGATCAGTCTTTTTTTGCACTAAAGCAAAGTGCATTTGAACCTGTAATTGGCATAGATAGTTTGCCCAATCAAAATATCTTAAATACAACCGATTTAGATTATATCATCTTAGCTCCAAATTTATTTCAAGGACCTGCTTCTAAATTGAAAAATTTTCATCAACAAAAAAATGGATTTAAAGTTGAAATCATTGATCCAGTGAAAATTTACAATGAATTTTCTGCAGGGGTGCCCAATCCAATTGCTATTAGAAATTATTTAAAATATTTACAAGTTCAAAGTAAAGAAAAGAGTAAGCCATTTGCTCAATATCTCTGTATTATTGGAATTGCCGACTTTAATTTACAAAGAACTAATAAAAAAGCGCAAGTTCCAAGTTTTGAAAGTGATGCTTCTTTGGACATTCTATCAAGTTATGCTTCAGATGATTTCTATGCTATACTCGAAGATGGTGCAGATATTAATATTCCATCAAGCGTGGATTCATTGGATATTGCTATTGGGAGAATACCTGCAAAAACAATTGCCGAGGCAGATACTTTAGTGAATAAAATTATACAGTATACGCAGTCAAAATCAAAAGGAATATGGCAATCACAAATTACCTGGATTGCTGATGACGGAGATTATAATTTGCATTTACAAGATGCCGAGTCTATTATTTCAGAGTTGCAAAAAAAGAACAATAGTTGGGATCATAAAAAATTATATCTAGACCTTTATCCAGCAAATAATACTGCAGGTGGATTAAGTTATCCTCAAGTAGAAAATGAAATACAGCAAACGCTTAACAACGGTACTTTGATATTAAATTATACGGGACATGGTAACTACCTTAGATTAACTGAGGAAGCGGTGATTAATGGATCTTCCATACAAAATTGGCAAAATGATGGGAGGTTGCCTTTGATGATTACTGCTTCTTGTGATTTTGCACCTTATGATCAACCTCAAATTAACCCTATTGGTTTTAATGCTTTGATGCAAAATAATAAAGGGATAATTGGCTTGGTGGCTGCCAATAGGCTAGTGTTTGCATATAGCAATAAACAAATTAACGAACAATATATTCAGGCTTTATTGGTTCCAGATAATAATGGTATTTATAATACAATTGGGAAAGCTTTACAAAAAGCAAAATATGCAACTTGGAAAATGCAAGGTGACAAATTAAATGCATTTAAATTTAGTTTATTAGGAGACCCAGCTTTAAAAATTGTTAATGAGAAAAACAGTATTCAGTTAAATCTAAAGGATAGTTTGACTGCCGGAACTTTAACAAGTATAGATGCAAGTATTATTACTAATCAACAAATCAATGCATCTTTTAATGGATTGGTGGATTTTATTGTATATGATGCAGTAAAGGAAAAAAATACAGTAGTCAATCAACCTTCAAGTATTAAAACTACGATTGCTACTAGGGATGGAATTTTATACAAAGGCAAGGCTACTGTAACTTCAGGTAAATCTACTTTTAATTTTATTTTACCCAAAGAGACGAGTTCGACATCCGGGAATTTGAAAATACAAGCATTTGCATACAACAATCTAGATGAAGCAATGGGTAGTACAGATCAGGTATTTGTTAAACCAAGTAATACCATCCTACAATCCGATACAAAGGGCCCGCAAATTATTAGTTATATAAATGACACCAATTTTTCCAATAATAGTTGGGTAAGTGATATTGCTAATTTAATAGTCTTATTAGTAGATAGTTCTGGTATTCAAAGTTCAGGTAATGCTTTAGGACATGATCTGCAATTAATTATTGATGATGATATTCAGAATGCACTTATATTAAATAATTTTTACGTTGCAGATATTGATACTTACAAATCGGGCTCTATAAAGTATAGTTTACCCAAATTAAGTATTGGGAAACATCAATTGGTTATTAAGGCTTGGGACTTATTGGGAAATTTAACAAAAGACACAATTTATTTGGTTGTCCCTGATCAAGATAAATTAAAAGCAAAGGATTTAGTAAATAAGCCCAATCCTATGACTAATTACACCCAGTTTAGTTTTGATGTCAACATACAAGATCCTAGTTTGGAGACAGAATTTTCTCTACGTAATTTCAACGGTCAGCAATTGGTAAATAAAATTTTACCCTCTAGAAAGAACTCAAATAAATGGGTAATGGACTGGGATGGAAGAGATCAATCAGGTGCAACTATACCAGCAGGTTTTTATTTTTATACCATCACCATTCGATCAGGTTCTCAGTTTATCGTTTTATCAAATAAATTGATTAAATTATAAAATATCACCATACAATAGGTATCTTCGTAGCGTTATCAAAGTTTCCATTATGATTAGAAAAATATTTTTTACACTTAGTATCTGTATTATTGGTCTTGCTTATACCAATCAATTATCTGCACAGACTAAGCCCATTTCTATTCAAAGTACTGCTGTCCCATTTATGTTAATTTCTCCAGATGCTAGATCAGGTGGTATGGGAAATTTATCATTGGGAATGTCTGCTGAATCAAATGATCTTTTTGGTAATAATGCGAAGCTTCCAATTTTAAAAGAAAAACAAGGTTTTTTAATTAACTATACTCCTTGGTTAAAAGATTTAGGATTAACTGATGTGTATTTAGCAAGTGCTGGTTATTACAAAAAAATTGATGATAATAGTAGTATCAATAGCTCTCTAAGATTTTTCAGCTTGGGTAATATTCAATTTTCTGATGTGAATGGAACACCTACAACTGAACAAAGACCTAATGAATTTAGCTATGATTTTGGATATAGCTTTTTATTGTCGAATCAATTAAGTGCTGGTATTACTCTTAGATATATTCATTCTAAATTGGTAACAGGATCCTTTATTGGTAATGCAATAGATTATAGAGCAGGTAATACTGTCTCTGGTGATTTAAGTCTGTTTTATAAACAAAGAGAAGATATGTCTGGTTGGCATGTGGGAATGTTATTGTCAAACTTGGGAGGTAAGATTAGTTATTCCAACGCTACAAAAAACAAATATTTTATCCCGGCTAATTTAGGAATTGGAATTGGATATCTAACTAAGTTAGATGTAGAAAATTCTATTGAACTGGGGGCGGACATCAATCGTTTATTAGTGCCTGCAAGTCCTTCTGCATCTGACCCGGATTATGCAGCATTGAAAGATCAATATTTTTCTCAATCAGTAATTTCAAGTTACTTTAATTCATTTACCAATAAATATGGTATGCCTATTGGAGAATCATTGAAAATTTCGGTTGGTGCAGAATACAATTATACCAATCGATTTTATTTGAGAGCTGGATATTTTATTGACAATAATAAGAACCTAGGTAACATGCAATATTTTACTTTGGGTACAAGTTTTCAATACCAACAATCTAAATTTAACATTTCTTATTTAGTGCCTTCTGGGGGTGGTTTAACTAAAAATCCATTGTCAAATACATTGAGGTTTGGTTCTGTGTTTTACTTCTAAGCTTTTTTTCTAAATTATGCCTACTTTTGTTGACCATGCCAACTACTGTTAAAATTGTCAACAAAAGTCAACATCCTTTACCTGCATATGCAACTGCAGGTTCTTCAGGTGTGGATTTAAGAGCCAACATTGATCAACCCATTATTTTATCACCATTAGAAAGAGTGCTGGTTCCCACTGGATTGTTTTTTGAAATGCCTGAGCATTTGGAGGCACAGGTAAGACCAAGAAGCGGGTTAGCCATTAAGCAGGGGTTGACTTGTTTGAACACTCCTGGTACCATTGATGCAGATTATAGGGGGGAAGTAAAAGTTATTTTGATCAATTTATCCAAAGAAGCACAAACCATTCAAAATGGAGATCGAATTGCACAGGTTGTTTTTCAAGCGGTAGAGAAAGTGCAGTTTGAACAAGTGGAACAATTAAATGAAACGGATAGAGGGGCAGGAGGATTTGGCCACACTGGCAAAAACTAAATCAATGAAGAAACTAGTTTATATATTATTTGCTGGATGGGTACTTTCTTCTTGTACCAATGTGAAAAAGGTTCAAGTCATTCAAGATGCACTATCTACATTAGATAGTAGCAGTCTGAAAAAAGTACCTGAGGTTGATTCATTAGCCATTGTTAAAGAAATTGTAGATCATTTTAATACCGATAAAATTGTATTCACTACAATGAATGCAAAAATTAAAGTGGACTATGAGTCTGAAAAAAATGCTGATACTTATGTGGCTAATATGAGTATTTTAAAAGATAGTGCCATTTATATTACAGTGAGAGGGGCAATGGGGGTTATTGGATTGAAGGCTTTAATCAAAAGAGATTCTGTAACCTTGTTTTATCCATTAACCAAAAAAATAGATAAAAGACCTTTGTTATCTCTAGTGGATATTGTTAAGATTCCATTTTCTTTTGCAACCATTCAAGATTTAGTGGTGGGGAATCCAATATATATGGATAATGCCAAACTAGTGTCTTTCAAAAAAACAGATGATAGATTGCAGGCAAGTTTGCTAGGAGCTTTGTTTAAGAACCTGGTGGTATTGGATGCTGAGCATACTAAGATCTTACAATTGAAATTAGATGATGTAGACATTTCTCAACATAGAACCTGTAATATTAGTTACAATAACCATGTTAAAGTGGATAATATGACTTTCCCATTAAATAGAGAAATTGCTATTGAAGGAAAATCAAAACTGATTATTCATATGGAGATCAAAGAGTATGGTTTTAATGAACCATTAAAATATACCTTTGCTATTCCAAGACCAGGAAAACGAAGATAAAATATGATCAAAAGAATAATTGCTTTATTGCTTGTTTGTTTTATTTTAATTGGCACTATTGATGCCCAAACAAATCCTTCTAGAGAAGATTTGCAAAAGCAAGAGCAATCTTTAAGAAAAGAGCTAGATGAATTAAACCGTTTATTAGAACAAACCAAAAAAAATAAGAAGAGTTCATTAGGGCAATTGGCGGTGATCAGAAGCAAGATTGCTAAAAGAGAAGCATTGGTAAATGGTATAAGAAATCAAGTGAAAATTTTAGATGCTGCTATTTACAATAACCAATTGGATGTGCAAAGATTGAACAAGGATTTAGACACCTTAAAATCTAGATATGCAAAAAGTATCATTTTCTCTTACAAGGGTAGAAGTGGTTATGAATATCTAAATTTTTTATTTTCTGCAAAGAGTTTTAATGATGCTGTAAAAAGAATTACTTATTTAAAAAGCTATAGACAAAATAGAGAAGCGCAGGCGAATGCTATTAACATGTCTCAGAATGATTTGAATCAAAAAATCAATATACTGAGTGATAATAAAAAAGACAGATTGAAAACCTTATCTGTGCAAAATGAACAATTGCAGGTATTAGAGCAAGATAAGAAAGAGCAAGATAAAGTAGTGAAGCAATTGAAAAGTAAAGAAGCAGAGATTACGGCTCAAGTGAAACAAAAAGAATCTCAGCGTCGTAAAATGCAACAGGCATTGACTGCATTAATTAGAAGAGAGATTCAAGAAGCAGAAAGAAAAGAAAAAGAAAGACTTGCGAAAATTAAAGCAGCCAATGCAGAAGCTGCGAATAAAGCAAAAGCGCCTGAAAATAATGCTACTGCGAAAGCAAATATAAAAATTGGCAAAGTAGATGGCGGTTTGGCTAGCACAACAGATAACAGACCTTACTCGGCTTTAGAAACCACAGAAGAAGGAAGAGAAACATCTATCTCTTTTGAGAACAATAAAGGAAATCTTCCTTGGCCCGTGGATAGAGGAAATGTATATGTACATTTTGGTGTGGAGAATATTCCAGGTACCAAGTTGAATAGAAAAAGCGATGGTATTGAGATTGCCTTACCAAAAGGTTCTGCAGTTAAAAGTGTGGCGAATGGCACAGTGATCTATGTGGGAGATGTAAATGGAGATCTGTCCATCTTTGTAAAACATGGTAAATATTTCACCACCTATTCACATTTAAGTACAGCTAATGTAAGGGTAATGCAAGAAGTAAGAGCTGGTACAGTATTGGGTAGATCTGGCGTGAATTTAGATGGAGAAGGTGCATTGCTGTTCTCTATTAACAATGAAAAAGTAGTTTTCTTTGATCCCGAATCTTGGTTAAAAAATAGAAGATAGTTTTGTTATATTTACTATCTAATATTTGCTGCCATGTCAAAATATATTCTGTCCTTTGACCAAGGGACAACTAGTAGTCGTGCCATTTTATTCGACCGTCAAGGTCAAATGCAATCTGTTGCACAAAAAGAATTCACACAAATTTTTCCGAAGCCAGGTTGGGTAGAGCATGATGCAATGGAAATTTGGAGTACTCAAATTGGAGTAGCTTCTGAATCTATTAGTAAAATCAATGCACAACTAACTGATATTGCAGCCATTGGCATTACCAATCAAAGAGAGACTACTGTTGTTTGGAATAGAAAAACTGGATTGCCCATTTACAATGCTATTGTTTGGCAGGATAGAAGAACGGCAGGCTATTGCGATAGTTTAAAAGCAGATGGCAAAGCATCCATGATACAAGAGAAGACTGGACTGGTAATTGATGCTTATTTTTCTGGAACAAAAATCAAATGGATCTTAGATAATACGCCTGGTGCAAGAGATTTGGCTGCTAAGGGAGATTTATGTTTTGGTACCATTGATACTTGGTTGGTTTGGAAATTAACCAATGGTAAAGTGCATGTGACTGATGCGACCAATGCATCTAGAACCATGTTATTCAATATTCATAGTTTAGAATGGGATAAAGAATTATTGGCTTTATTAGATATCCCATCATCCATGCTTCCACAAGTAAAAAGTAGTAGTGAAATTTATGGAACAACCGAGCATTTGTTTTCACATCACGAGATTCCGATTGCAGGAATTGCAGGTGATCAACAAGCTGCTTTGTTTGGGCAAATGTGTACTAGTCCTGGTATGGTAAAAAATACATACGGCACAGGATGTTTTATGTTAATGCATACAGGAGAGAAAGCAGTGCGTTCAAAAAATAATTTACTTACCACAATTGCTTTGCAAATTAATGGGCA
>JACCDO010490756.1_pt1 | contig 10013 bp, 4 predicted proteins | sample 7446101 | NCBI WGS metagenome assembly JACCDO01 (sample SAMN15323440, study PRJNA562643) | freshwater metagenome | isolation source: river surface water | place: USA:Blue River Watershed | collected 2017-08-16
ACTTTTAGTTCAGTGTCCCCAACGATCTTTACAGAATGTACGTCCACTGCGTGTGAACCTTGTGGGGATATTTATCGGTCAGTCACTGAAAGGCATATTTGGAGCCCCGAGACCTTCGGCGATCGGCGGCAAACAGAGGGCTAGCTTTGCTAGGAAAAAACTATTTTCGCAATGATTGCGTAAATTAAAGACCTTGTACATTTGGAACTTCTTGGTAAGTTAGTGTCCATACTTATGCTAAAAGAGGCATATCAGTGCCTATCCTATTTTTGCTGCAGAACAAGGACAGGAAATGTGAGGAGTTTTTAGTCATAATATATAAGAATTATACATGGTAAAATTTTCTTTACTTTTACATAGTTGCGCCTGTTTTACCTAAATCCATACAAAAAAGTAGGAGATGCTCGAAATCTGAGTGAAGTATTATTATCCATGATCCCATCCATGCACACACGAAGTTGCATAATGTGTGATGAATCGGTGGTAAATGCTGTGTGCATTGAGTGATCGTTTTAAGTTCTTATGAGTCTTATGTGGAGGTTGAGGTCTCAGAAGCTAAGCCAGTCCAATATCTTTTGTTTAAATTATAATGTTTAATTACACCGACCAATACAAATAATTTACTTAATGAAAATATATCCATGAAAAATTCATAAATACATACAAAATGGAAAAAAAGAGTCTCGAAAGTTCTTAACATATTACTAATGATGGGAAAATAATAAAAATAAGTAAGAGTTCAATTAAATCATTCATTCGTTCAATTCTTCTAATTAATTATATTTATATATATTAAACTCAGTTCTGACAGCTTCGAAAAAAATATTACCAAAGAATATGTGGTTTCACATCTGAATTTTAAGACATTATTCTTCTAGTAACTATTAAAATTGAGATCTGATAAAAATTCATTTTTTTATAAAATAATCTTAAATCGTTACAAATTTACATGATTAAAATAGTTACATTAAAATTCAATTACCTACTTATCAATATTTTAAACGTTATTGTTGGACATTTTAATAATAATCTACTTATTTGTGTAGATAGCGATTTTTCAAACTAGAAATAATCTCATGTAAATATTTTATAAATTTTGATTTAAGTTGAGGACAAATTATTGTTATAAGATATTTCATGTTTTTCCATGTAATGAATTTGAACATTTATCGAAATTTTAATTAATTCTTGTTTACTAGAATAACTAGCGTATGAGAACATTTATTTTTCTGTCAGAAATTGAATACGTGCTCATGCATGATTTCTGGTTTGTTAGTAATTCTCTATAAATTTTTTAAAGTTTCTACATATTTATATAGCAACGGGGGAATTTAGAATTTCTTTGAAAAGTTGTTAGTGATTGTTGTTGAATGATAATTTGTATACCTTTCAGTATTTCTTTATAGCAATTGTTGCTGTTGACCCTGACCTTGCAAAAATCTATGTAGTCCTCAAAAACGAGTATATTTTAAAATTACATGAATTCCATGATCCCCGCTCATGTTGTCGAATAACGGTGATTCGAATTCCATTGCTGGACACGGGTGGGTTTTCAGCTTCGCGATTGCTATGCTTTTGGCAATCCAATCGCCCCCGTTTGCCTGGCTGTCGATGCTGAAAACCCACCCATGAAAAAAATAGTCTTATTCTAAAGAAATAACTTATGCGCCTGCAGATGAAACAATAATGTAAAACTCCAACTGAGGTAGCCAATGTGTATTATAGATGGATGCATCATTCGTAGTTTCCGAAATGCGTGACGAAAGCGCATAGCTTGATACTTTGAGCTGAAAGTAAGCGCTGATTCGATCAAATGAGAAATCATAGTACAAATAGAATTAGTAAGCATAGCTTTAGACTTTCTCATTCATTTCGTGCGACCGAAATAAAAGCGGGTGTGTCACATGTTGCCTGCTCAGTTCACATACATCTTGAGTATTCTAAAAAAGGCGCCTGACTAAGGGACAAGGGATTGCAAGCTAGTGGCTGTCTGTTGCTATGCTGCATCGGATTATGCAATTGCTTTCCATCGATGTCCGCCACCATTGGAAGAATTGCTCATTCGGGGCTGACTTAATGCTACGGGATGAGAGACTTAATTGAATGGTGATGTCAGAGGGATGTCTAGTGTAAGGATATCCATAATTATTGAGTTTTGCAATATGTCAATAGTCAAGGATATCCGTACAATAGACATTTCGTTTAACCCACTCTATTCCTGGGTGAGGATTTCTTCACTTTCAAAATTTTATTAGTCCATTATTGTGCTTTTGAAAATTTGCTTTACATACTTGTGAGATATATCGAGCGCCACTTTAGTGAGACATTCTGGCCTGTGCTACAATTAACCGCGCAAGAGTTTAATTTTAAGGGCATCTTTACTCATTTAATATTTGCTGCACCTGTATTTGTAGGCTGTTGTGTTGGCATTAAGAGCATCTTGAAATTTACGAAGCTATAAAATAGAGATATTGTTTGGAATATTATTTTTAAGATAAGTTTTTTGAACAAGTAGGTCATAGTAGCAACGATATTGAAGATATAATAACAACGATATTAAAAGATGTCCAGCACGACACAGTCAAAAAAACTTCCAAAAGAAGCCATAGAATTCGCCAAGAAAATGGGTGCTGACTTATCAGGAATGGAAGCTGAGGCAGAAGATATGTGGGGCATGCTTAATACTCTTTCTGAACGCAGTGAATACGAATATTCAGAATTCATCAAACAACAGTTTGAGGCTGCTCAGGCGGCAGAGAAAGGAGAATTAGCAGATTCAGACAAAGGACGATTTTTCAGACCTATTAGCGGGTTGGCCTTTGAGACGACAACTATTGGCGGTGATGGAGTTAAAGTTCGCATTCTAGATGCCAAAAATCCTCAAAGTGGCGGCAAAAAGATCGTGATTAACCTTTGCCATCACAAGGCCCTGGAACAGCCACGAGACCATCGCGGGCAGGTTATAAATGAAGATAGATATATGAATGGTGGAATAGAGATTCCTCTCGCAGTAGGACCGCTGCGGGAACTAAAGGAGAGCAGTGAAAGTGCCTGCGACCTTGTGGTGGACGTAGTGATGCACGAGTCCGTGGTGGCCAAGTGCAAGGTGCACAACATGTTTCTGGACCAGGTAAGTGACATAGCATGAAAGGACTATTGTTGGTTGTTAAAGTTCGAGTTGTATTGAACAAAATCCTAACTTTTTCTCTCCTTCTAGGTGGTGACCTTGGTGATGGATACGGTGAGCGCCGAGACTGGCGTCAAGCTCCTGTCGAAGTGGAAGATTTGTGCAGTGCCGTATGTCGGTGGCAGGGGGGCGGACGGCCGCACGCCTGCGCTGTTCCCTGTGGACCAACCGCAGCAACAGAATTCGGCTAACTCTGCACAACTGTCCCCGGAGGCTCTGCTGGGCGCTCTGCAGAAAGAGCGCCAGCGCAGCGCGCTGGACAACAATGCTGCCCCAACCGGACCGCTCTCAGTTCCAGGTAAAGTGGGCGACTCTGAGGTAGGCAATGTGTTCAGAATGGCAGGCACAAAAAATGCGCCAGTCAAAGCATCTCCTTCCGCTGCAGCGGCTCCGCCCAAGGTTCTGGATGTACAGGATGTGCTCAATGCTGTGTCCCAGAAGCCAAAGCAAGGCAATTGCGTCACAACCGAGCAACCCACAACATCTGCACAAAAAACACAACAGTCGGTCCCTGTCGCGAATCGCGTGCCGCTGATCAAGAAGGGCTTCCTGTCCGACGGCAAGGCATCACTCTACCCAGAGGGGTCCGGCGAGGGTACGGGCAGCGACAAGGGCGGGTCGTATGCACGCCTGATGAGCCGCTCTGTAGTGGTGGACGCCAGCTCGGGTGCGGTGAAGCCACCAGAGCTGGCAGCCCCAAGCCTACCCGCGCCATCAAGCCAGCCCAAGGAGCTCAAGACTGCTCCCAAGGTACTACCTGATAAGCGCGAGCTCCAGGAGATGGATGCGCTGCTGCGGCATGTGGACCGGGACTGGGCGCGTGCTGCTGAACCTGTCAACTCGCGTGATCTGGAGATCGAGCAGGTAAGTAGCATGTTCAGCGATATGGCCAAGGCGTGGGGAGAGACGCCCACGTCTCTCTCATCTCCCGGGTCTTCTTCAACTAATGCTCAAAAGTTGCCTGTGTCAACTGGTGCTCAGGTACCGGACAAGAACGCACGTATTACAGTGCATAGCAGCTTTCCTGTTGCGAATGCAGTGATAGCAGAAGAAATTGTTTCGCAAGATGGACAGCATATCCTGCGTATTAGCCTACACGGGCTTAATGGTATGATGTCCTCTATTGCTGACCCTTCGGTGAATCTGCAAGTGTCGTCGTCGGAGGTATGTTTTACCGTGGGCAAGAATCGTCTCGTAGTTCACGCCCCTTTGCCACTGCAGGCTTCCACCACAGCAGCTTCGTTTAAAAAGAAGGCAGGAACGCTGCATGTAGACGTGAAAATGGTCTAATTGGTAGGCGCGTCGAGAATCTGTTTGCATCGAGCGAGATGGTACCTGTAAATATTGAAAACAATTAAGTAGTTATTTGCACATTACAACCAATAAATAAAGTGAATGCCTTAAATTTTCTGTGTGAAAACGTCGGACTGTTTTATTTTTGCCCTTGCTGACAGAGTTCAAGGACAGCAGGCTCACCTGGACATATCCACTGGAGCGCTCTTTTTTAAGGCTTCATAATAACAGTTCGGATTAAGTGGAAAATAAAAGGGGTTAATAAATGTGATATAAGGGGTAAATGTACGTAATGATGAGTTGTTGTGGTTGAAATGCTAAGCGTTCATCATTGAAGCACAACAGAAAAGTGACACATTTTTAGGAATTAAGTCATCAAGCATGCAATAACATTAAAAAATATCATAGATTGCAACATGGATTCATATAAGCAGTCAACAGTGCACATACTATTGTAGTTAAGAAGTTTTTCGATGAGGTCCACGTGTGTCAGCACCATTCTACGGCAGCAATACCTTTTGAGGCCCAATGCATCCATTGCTTCAGATTCTGAGCATCCTTCTGCAGCCAGAGTTTTGATATAGGTATCGTATTTATTACCAATTACTTTACCACATGTGAAGCAGCGCACTGGAATGATCATGATTGATAACTCCCTCTCGATGGATGAGGTTTCTTTGGAGAGCGAGAGGAAATTTTCGCTGGAACAAAATAGGCACGAGAAAGAGGTTAGGGTAGGGTTGGTTAGAAATATCGGGTATATACATATAAATATCGGATTAAACATAAGTAAGCCAATTTTCCCTTGGGGGCTGGTTCTGTTTTGTTAACTCTCTATCTATCTATATCTATAGAGAGATAGAGACTTCTAATACACTTCTGCTTTGGCACGGAAAAGAAATTATCAATATCTAATTATTATTAGATAATACAATTGATAATGATAGATTTAAGAAGTAAACTTCCACACTTACAACATTAGACACATTTCCACTTCATCTATTCAGAGCGCGGAGTATTAAACTGCTCATGCATCCACATTTCTTTGCACGAATACCGTGTTTTTGGCATGAAAGCTCGACCGCCGGTTTGTGTCCGCGACAGGAATGATGTCGCCAAATTCACCCGCTGTTTGAGGAATCATGTCTTCCTCGTCCTCCTCCTCCTCGTCGTCGTCGGTATCACTGAGGAAATCAGCTACCTCCAGCTCCTTTGTATCAGAGGCAGCCTGCCCCTGCCGTGAACCACCAGTCGGCAGAGCCTGAGCCTCATCGTTTTCATCGTCCTCGTTTTCATCGTCCTCGTCTTCATCGTCGATATCCAGCTCCAGATAGCTCGACAGAGAGATTGGGTTGAGACGGGTTGACTGCGGGCGCGCCTGTGTCACCGCACTCGCCGTTTTCAACTGCGGCGGAGATGCCCCTATCGAGTAGCGGAAGGAGTTATGCCAGCTACACTCTCGGAAGTCGGCGATAGCGCGCACAATTTTGTCACACCAAAGCTCTGCCTCCGCAAAGCCGGCAACCTGCAAGTGGAAGAGACGATCAGGCAGCTGAATGCTAAACTCGTACCACGTTGCCTTTGCGCCATGCGTGTCCGGGGTGTGCCACGCGTCCTGTTTTTGCACATCGCCCTCCTGCACGCCCATTAAATTGATTTCCCCTTTGTACGTCGAGCCGACTGAGTCTTCACTTTGCTTACCCGCAGCCACACGGTAGTAAGCCAGTGATAGCGCCGATGTTAGAACAAAGAAGCGTGGCTGGAATGCAGAGTTCGTCACGCCTCGCTTCTGCATCATACCATAGTGCAATATATTTGTAACGCGGCAGTCTGGGTGGCAGAAAGGCGCCATGTGATCCACCCAGCGCTGCGCCACGCGACATGCCTCGTCTTGGATCAGCGCTTGCGCCACAAACACGAGCAAGCAGCGCTTATCCTCGCCTAAGCCCTCATACAGTTCCACGCCGTTCAGAATTCGGCTGGAAATACCTATCTGAGTCACCAGATCCAAGCGCAATCGGCTTACTACTACGGCCGAGCTATCATCCATCAGGAACAGAAAACCCCGGTTCTGGAACGTCGTCACCATTGCGTGCTGCGTCACGAAAGGCATCTTCGTGACGGCAGACAAGGCAGCACTCGAGGCTGCACTTTCATCATGCAAATGCGCACCTGCTGCGGAAGGCACGTAAGACGCACGGCGCATACCTTTCTTAGGGCTACTACGGGTTCCCGAATTACCGCGAAACAACGACGTCCCCTCTTCCATCGACGTCACCACGTGATGGCAGCGCAGGATGCCTGCCAGCAGAACATGCCCATACAACCCGCGGGGCTGCGGCTGGCCTGCACAAACAAATGCACTTGTACATTGCTCGACAGTCATCAAGCGCCACAACGTAGGGTGTCCCACGTGCGACGAATACATCTTTAGGCCGAGCGGCGGATTTAAGGCAAAACTGCGTGTGGCCTTGGTTGCGTGGGCAGCTGCAATCCGTAGGTCCATTAGCTTGGACAGATCGTTGCGGTAGTATGCGAGGAAGCCCGCTGCTGTTGGTGCTCCGGATTGCTCCGTGGAGTCCGGCTCGATATCGATGAACAACCACCACCATTGCGGCAGGAATAGGCCCAAGCGTATTATTTCCTTTCGCCAATGGACATTGCGCACGACACGTGCAAATGCCGCACCTCCAGCGAGGTTATGCGCTATCTCAGCTTCTTTGTGGTCTGAAGCGGTATTGGTCGGACGCTTGCGCCAGCCAAAAACGCGCGACAGCACCCCTCCGGTTGCCGCTGTCTCTGTGACGAAGCTCCCGTCCACATCCTCTCCTACGTGCCCAAAGTCCGATGGCTTGATGCGGTTATCTGCTAAGCATGTCGCCATAGGGCGCAACCCACTCTTGTAGCGCTCATCTGCATTCACAGCGGCTTTGAGTGCTGCGCGGTAAGCAGGAATGCTGACGAAAGCCGAGTAGTGTCCTTCCGAGAACTTCAGTTTCTGGTAGCTGATCGCTTGCACTTTGTCGAACAGATTCGCTGGCGGGAATGAGCGTCCATCAGCAATGCTGCTCTTCGCCGCATGTAACTTCGCCTGAATAGCTGCCGCCATTTCGCCTGAGCAGTCAGAAATCTGGTGGGGTGCACCGTTCTGAAGGAAAGTGTCAAAGATGCGCTGGGCCCATTGCAAGGTTTCTGTTGGGCTATAAGACACGCCGCCAAAGAAGGGGAACTTGTCGCATGCTTGCTCATGACCACGCTTGTAGTCTTCCACTTGCTCCCAAAACATGAAGGATTCAGGCACCTGGTGCGCCTCCAGGAATGCCTTGAAGTGTTCGCGCAAGCTGCGGCTACCCAGCATACCTTCAAAAGAAACTTTTTTAGCAAGTGTATCCACGTCTTTTAAGGAGCGCTCATATTGCGCTTGCGCAATAGAGTGATCTGCATTATGAAATACGTCGTTTTCACTCGGTAAGATCGCGTCCGACCAGCCTTGTAGTCTGTCCTCAAACGCCGCAATCCAATCTTCCTTGTCTTTCTCATCTTTACCCTTCAGATGCACATTTTCTAGGGGGTTGTTCAAAAAAATGTCTCCGAAATTAGTTAAGTCAAAAGCCACATGCCCAGGACCTTTGTCGTGTAGCGCCATATTTTGCGGCAGGTCGATATAGCTCAGATGCACGTTGTCGGGATGCTTGCGAATGCTATGCAGCGCCGCGTGCGAGCCACCTGTGATGTAGAACCATAAGCGGTTAGGATCCAAAATACCATACCAAAATTCCTCTTCACCACTTGGATGCTTGCGCACTAGTGGGCCATGCTTAATCGATCGGTTAAGGAGATCGTAGAGCATCCGCTGACTGCATGTCTCTGCCTTGATCGGGACTCGAGATGCAGTTGACACAGGCACGGACTGTGCAGAGGCTAGCACTAGTTCCGGCGCCTCGACATCAGGAGCAAATGATGTATTACTCTTCGCAACATTGTTAACACCAAAAAATCGATCGACATCTGCAGTAGATAGAACAAGTTCCATCGAGTTGGGGATGGTCTGCTGTAATTTTAATTGATCCTTCCGGATCCGCGAATATACCCTAGAGTCTCGGTTATTTTGTAAAGGAGATGCAAACATAGATGAAGGAGATACAAAGGACACCATGACAAGAATGAGATTGCCCGGAAATCCACTTTCTTCTGCCCTCACGGTATCCACAACTCTTGCATCTTGTGCAGGTAAATATATTGACCGAACACGTACATTACTTCTGTAGGCAAATGAAATAGACCAGTGATATGAACCCCGCAAATTTTTCCTATTGGAAAGAATCAACTCAATTAGATCTATAAACGTATCTTCTGCTGCCACCTTAATTTCCATTGTCATATCATCTTCGTCGATCACAACATGGACCGCAAATTTTCTATCTCGTAGCTCAGACATTCCCGTCTTAAGAACAACTGGTCTGCCAAAAGCCGTCATTAGATTGATATCTATCCTTAAATGCTAACACAAGGCTGCGATTACGATTAACAAGTTCTTACTAAAAGGATTATATATATAGGCTATGCACCTTAAAAAAATGCTGTATTAAAAACTGATGCAAACAATAATAAAATTTCGGCGAATAAATGCACAAACAAGTTTTTCACTGTTACAAAGGGCTCCTTCTTTTTTATTCTTATAAATTTTGGACCCACTGAAAGACCCCAAATTTTTGCGGATTGTGGTGATGTTTTATTTCGAAAGTTAAGGAATAAAAGTGAAATATTAATATAAATTAAGTGAACTCATAATTACATATCTGTATTAATCTACCATTGTTTTAGAAAAATGTTTCAAAAGGCCAGCATTGCTACGTATTCCGTGTTCGGATTGCAAATTCAACCCACCACTTGGACATGGAGTTGGACTTTGTCACGCGATGGGTCTATTTTGTTTCATATTGCATTATTTGTGCTATATGCTACAACGGTCGAAGCTTTGCGACTTTGGATGAAGATTAGAAGTCAAACGGGCAAACCGTACAAACCAAGCCCGTTCGTCGAATCTTTGGTGCAATATCACAATATCTCCTTGAGCGTTTTAAGCCTTTTGATGGGTTGCGGAATGCTAAAGCACTTAATACAGCAGGGTCGTTTTAACAGTTGGCATTCCATGTCCTGCATCAATACATTCAACTCGGGATCCTATGGCTTGTGGAATCTTGTATATCTTGCGAGTAAAATTTGGGAATGGTTGGACACATACTTTTTGATTTTACAGGGGCGAGAAGGTAAGGCATTTTGTTCTCTTGCTTCACTATTGCTTAGCGCTCTTGCGATTTTCTAACTGTCTCAAATTTTGAAGTGATACCTTTGCATTATTTTCACCATGGAACAACTTTTGCTATGGCGGCTCTCACTCATAACTTCCCTGTGGGAGGTTTCTGTTTCGTAAATTGCCTTGTTCACTTTATAATGTATGCGTATTATAGCAATCCGCGCCCCCTTCGCTGGGCACGAAAATTTATTACGACTGGACAGCTATTGCAGTTCT